>Ga0209211_10005197_pt1 | contig 19671 bp, 16 predicted proteins | sample RifGroA2_FD_183992 | JGI IMG/M metagenome (GOLD analysis project Ga0209211, IMG submission 183992) | Groundwater microbial communities from Rifle, Colorado, USA - Groundwater A2 (SPAdes) (version 2) | ecosystem: Environmental > Aquatic > Deep subsurface > Groundwater | place: Rifle, Colorado...
AATATGGAAACTATGACTATATCTGTTTCTTTTTTTGCATGCTCCATGAGACTAAGATGGCCTTGATGTAATGAGCCCATAGTGGGGACAAAGCCGATGGTTTTGCCTTCCTGCCGGAGTTGTGTGACGAGATTATGCATTTCTGAAATGTCTTGTATGACTTTCACCCTGCGATTTGCCTCAGCACTCCCTGTACACATCCACTTTATGGGTATCTTTGAGGTTCTGTAACAGGTCTGTAACTGTCTTGTTGAGCGTGGGATGTATTATGTCCGGCGCTATTTCTACGAGAGGTACAAGGACAAATCTTCTCTTATGCATGTTGGGATGTGGGATTACTAATGCATCATCTGCAATACATTCATCGTTATAGAGAAGTATATCGAGGTCTATTGTCCGTGGTCCCCACATCATTGTCCTGGTTCGTCCCATCTTTTCCTCTATGGCCTGGCAGTGATAGAGGAGTTCATGGGGAGGGATGGTAGTTGATATTTCTACTACGCAATTAAGGAACCAGTCCTGGCCGACATATCCGATCGGTTCTGTTACGTATAAAGCAGATGATTTTATTATTTTAACATTTGGCGGATTTTCAAGAAGACGCATAGCTTGCTCAATATGTTTCTTGCGATCGCCAACATTGGTGCCTATACCTATAAATGCCGTTATCAAAGCATCCGCCTGCGCCCACCTCACTAAAATTCAAATTCAGTATCCGCTAACCTTCGCTTGACCTCATTCAATATGCGTTTCTCGTCTGACAGGTCTTTTGCAACAAACGTAGCAGAAAATCTGACGTAGCTCCCCACATCATCCCATGGTACTGATGATATAAGTTTTTCCTTTATCAAAAATTCAGAGAAGTCTTCAGCAGAATTAAAGATTGTTCCTGATTTTGTCCGCTTTGGTATCTTTACATAGAGATAGAATGATCCCTTCGGCATCCTTGCAGAGAATCCAATTGAGTTAAGTGTCTCAACAAGTGCCTTCAACCGTCTTTCATATTTCCTGTTGATCTCTGTTGTAAGTTCCGGATGTTCAAGTGCATAAGCGCCTGCCTTCTGTATAGCCTTGAACTGTCCGGAGTCATAGTTGTCTTTTACAAACCCGTATGCATTTACAATCATTTCACATCCTGCGACAAAGGCGATGCGCCAGCCTGTCATGTTGAATGCCTTTGACAGGGAGTGTATTTCTATGCCGACATCCTTAGCCCCCGGGATTGACAGAAAGCTCAACGGTTTTCCCTCAAACTTCAATGCCGCATAGGCCGCATCATGTACAACAACAATATTATTCTTTGATGCAAACCTGACAACCATTTCAAAAAAATCCTGTGTGGCTGTGCCGCCGGTAGGGTTGTTGGGATAATTAATATAGAGTAACTTTGCTCTTCGTAATATGGAACTATCAAGTGAATCGAGGTCCGGCAGGAAATTATTTTCTTCTTTCAATGGCAGATTGACAACCTCACCGCCATACCACTTTGTATGTGTTCCCATTACAGGATAACCCGGGACAGTCATAAGTGTAATATCACCAGGATTTATAAATACAGACGGGAGCATGGCAAGCACCGGTTTAGAGCCCATCCCATGAACAATCTCCTTCTCAGGACTCAATCCTTTTACTCCGTAAACATTTTCCATATAACGGGCAGCAGCCTCTCTGAACTCCATAATTCCATTGTCAGCATAACCGCGGTTCTCCCAGAGGGAGCACTCTTTCTGCATTGCATCAACCACGACAGCAGGCGCCATGTCATCCGGTTCTCCTACACCGAGGTCAATCAGTTCTGCGCCAGGGTTAGCCTTCAGGGCTGCGGCCTTTGCCCTCTTAATCTTCTCAAACTTATATATCTTGTCTTCTTTACCGAACTTACTGCCGCCTATACGCTCTGCGAACATCGCCTGAATTACATCTTCCATCAACAACTTTCCTCCAAACAAATAAAATTACCATTAAACATTTCTATTTCTTCAGCCCAAGCACATCCAGCATATCATACATGCCCGGTTTCTGTTTCACTACCCACATTGCCGCCCTGACTGCCCCGCGCGCAAAGTTATCACGGCTTTGCGCCCTGTGGGTTATCTCTATCCTTTCACCTGTCCCGCAAAACATCACCGTATGATCACCTACAATATCTCCGGCCCTGATTGACTGTACGCCTATTTCCTTCCTCTCCCGTTCTCCGATAATGCCATGACGGCTGAACTTGCCTACGACGGAAAGGTCTCTTCCCAGCGCGCCTGCAAGTATATGAGCCATCTTCATCGCTGTTCCGCTGGGTGCATCTTTTTTATGTCTGTGATGCGCCTCGATTATCTCAACGTCATAATCATCACCCAGCACCTTTGCGACATCCTGTATAATCCTGAAAACGAGATTTACCCCTACACTCATGTTGGGTGAAAAGACACAGGGGATTTTTTCTGTCAGCCTTTTAAGTTTGGCTTCTTCATCCTTAGTGAAACCGGTAGATCCGATAACCCATGCCTTGCCTGCAGCAGATACCTTTTCCATGTTAGAGATGGTGGCCTGAGGTGTTGTAAAGTCGAGAACGACATCAGCCCTGTCTAAGATATTTTCAAGATCATATACGATTCTGACCCTCATGGGGCTTAATCCGGCAACTTCTCCTGCATCCTTTCCGAATAACGGATGACCTTCCCGTTCTATAGCGCCAACAATCTCAATGCCGTCAGTCTGATGTATTGCCCGTATTATGCTGCCACCCATGCGGCCGGCAGCGCCTGCAACGATTGCCTTGATCATTCAAAGTCTCCGGATTTGTCATTCCCACTAAAGTGGGAATCAGGGTTTTTATACTACACTAATCCATTATCTATTAACACCTGCCGCAGCTTGGCCTTATTTGCCTCTGCCATAGAGCATAGAGGCAGTCTCATCTCCTCAGTACACTTACCCATCATCGCAAGGGCTGTTTTGACAGGAATTGGATTTGTCTCGATAAACATAATCTGGTGAAGGTCAAAAATCTCGTAGTGAATTTGCCGTGCACGGGCAATATCTCCTGATGCATATGCATCCCACATATCTCCCATCTTTTTTGGGACTATATTGGCAGTTACAGAGATCATACCTTTGCCGCCGGCAGCAAGTATCGGGAAATTTATCGCATCTTCACCGGACAGTATTGAGAGCCTTTCCCCGCAAAGCCTGTATATTTCACATATCTGAGTCATGGAGCCGCTTGCCTCCTTGACTGCGACTATATTATTTATCTCAGCAAGTCTTGCAACTGTTGATGGGAGCATATTTACCCCTGTCCTGCCTGGAACATTATAAGGGATTATTGGTATGTCAACTTCCTCTGCTATTGCCTTGAAGTGCCTGTATAAGCCTTCTTGCATGGGTTTGTTATAGTAAGGGGTTATGAGTAGGGCTGCATCAGCGCCGCATTCCTTTGCGTATTTTGTAAAATAGATAGCCTCATCAGTACTGTTTGACCCTGTGCCTGCGATTACAGGAACTCTTCCTGCCGCTACTTCTACGGTAAGTCTTACCACCCTGTTGTGTTCATCATTTGACAGAGTAGCAGACTCCCCCGTAGTTCCGCACGGTACGATGCCGTCCGAACCATTGGCGATATGAAACTCGATCAGGTCACCAAATGACTTTTCGTCTATCTTGCCATTTTTGAATGGCGTTATGATTGCTACGATTGAACCATGAAACATTTATCTCTCCTGAATTATATGCAGGGTGGGCATTGCCCACCCTACGGCTACCTGCTACCCAATATAACCTCCCCGCTATATACCTCAACTGCCGGGCCGGTCATATACACATGGTTGTCTTTTTTATCCCAGTTAATATGAAGTTCCCCGCCTGGCAGGTGAACGGTGACGCTCCTGCCTGTTAAGCCGTTCAGGTGTGCTGCGACTGCAGATGCGCATGCACCTGTGCCGCATGCCAGTGTTTCTGCTGCACCGCGCTCCCATACGCGAACAGTTATCTCTTCTTTATTTTCCACCCGGACAAATTCAACGTTTATACGCTTGGGGAAAATGGTATGGTTTTCAATCTTAGGGCCATACTTATCTATGGGGAAGGATTGAATCTCTTCTATGAAAATAACAGCATGAGGATTACCCATAGAAACGCAGGTAATCGAAAAGTCCATGTCTTCTATCCGTAATGGATACCCCATAATCCTGTTTTCCAGGTTAACAGGTATGGAAGGTCCATCGAGTATTGGTTCACCCATGTCCACTTGTATCAGGTCTTCCTTTTTCATCGGCTTGATGATTCCGGCCAGAGTCTCAACAGCAAGTTCACTCTTATCGGAAATGCCTCTGTCCCAGATATATTTTGCAAAACACCTGATGCCGTTGCCGCACATCTCTACCTGTGAACCGTCGGCATTGTATATGTCCATCCTGAAATCTGCTGATCCGGAAGGGTATAGGATAAGTGCCTGGTCAAAACCGATACCGAACCTGCGGTCAGAGTATTTTTTACAGAATGTGCTCAATTGCGGCAAATCCTGATTCCTTGCATCTATCAGAATAAAGTCATTGCCGAGACCGTGCATTTTGGTAAATCTTAGCTTCATCCGAAAATACTCCTAACTGTCCGTCATTCCCCCCGTATCAAATCCTCGTAACTCTCCCTCTTCCTTATAACCGTATACTTATCTCCCTCAACCATGACCTCAGCTACCCGCGGCCTTGAGTTGTAATTGGACGACATGGTAAAGCCATAAGCACCGGCGCTCATTACTGCAAGCAATTCACCCGGCTCAGGTTTCATGACATTCCGGTCTTTTGCCAGGAAATCTCCGGACTCACATATGGGGCCGACGACATCAGCCTTGAAAGACGATCCTTCACGCTTTTCTATAGGTATTATTTCATGGTGTGCCTCGTAGAGGCTTGGCCTTATAAGGTCGTTCATCCCGGCATCCACTATTACAAAGTTCTTTGTCTCTCCTGTTTTAAGATACAGCACCCTGGTCACAAGTATACCTGCATTACCGGCAAGTACCCTGCCGGGTTCAAATATCAGAGTACAGCCGGCATCTTTTATCAGGGGCAGAAGTGCCTTGCCAAGTTCTCCCGGATGGGGAGGTTCTTCATCTTTGTATCTGATGCCAAGTCCGCCGCCGGCATCAATATATTTTATGTCAATGCCGGACTCTTTCAATTTCTTCACAAGATCCAGAATCCTTTCCATTGCTGCTACAAATGGGCTCACCTCTGTTATCTGTGAACCTATATGTTTATGGATACCAACTATCTCAATATTGGGCAGGGTAGAGGCAAGCTGGTATTCTTCAATTGCATTCTTTATGGCAATTCCAAACTTGCTCTTCTTCAGACCTGTAGAAATATATGGATGAGTCTTCGGGTCTATATCAGGATTTACGCGAAGAGCAACCCTTGCCTTAAGTGCGAGATTGCCTGCAACTTCATTGATCTTCTTCAGCTCCAAAGGGGATTCTACATTGAACATAAGAATATTGGATTTTAGTGCAAAGGATATTTCATCCTCTGTCTTTCCGATGCCTGCAAAGACTATCTTCTGCGGGTCAATGCCTGCTTTCAGAGCCCTGAACAGCTCACCGCCGGACACAATATCAGCGCCGCCGCCTTCTGAAGCGAAGAGTTTTAATATCGAAAGGTTTGAGTTTGCCTTCACAGCAAAACAGACTATATGAGGTATCCCGGAAAATGCAGCATCAAAAACCTGATAGTGATTCCGTAATGTGTTGGAGCTGTATATGTATACAGGAGTGCCAACCTCCTGTGCAATCTTCCTTATAGATACCTTCTCGCAATAAAGCTCGTTGCCGATATAAGTAAAATCATGCATGAATCTATATTCTCCATATTTAATACACTTCCTCCGCCGGTATCTCAAATAATAACGGATTTATAAGGCCCGACTGGTTTATCTTCTCAATTGCCTCACTGAACGATGCTCTGAGGTTTGTACACTTTATCTTATAAGGATTCACCTTATCCTTTAACGTGCCGAGGTCAAACAGTGTACTGAGGGCAGCCGGTGTAGTCTTTTTGAGATTCTCAAAATTGATTACTATATCCATCTTTGACTTCTCAACTGCCGCAATTATCCTCTGCTTCAGCTCCGATGCACTTATCTTATCCATAGTGCCGTCGAGTTCAATCAGTAACGCCTGTACCTTCGCACTTTTTCGAACCTTGACATACAGGTCATTCCCAACATTGCTTACCTGTTCAGATACATTACCAATAGTTTCCCGCATAGTGCTGAGTGCATTCGGTATCAGTCCCTCCGTCTCTATTGCCGGAAGTCTTCCCTGAAGGTTTTTCAGTGTCTTTGCAAGCGGGGACAGGCTCCCTTGCGGAACACGCTTTACTATCCTCCTGAATGCATAGTTGACAGCGAGACGTTCTAAAATAAGTTTCTTTCTCGGTACCTTCCAGAAACTTGGAAGTACACGTTTGAATACCGATGGCACTGAGAAAAACTTGCGATACGCCCATAAAAACCCTTCCTGCAGAGTCTCAGGACTCATAAGCTTTGGCTGGAATACCACATGCCTTCCATCATAGTTTTCCCATTTCCTGTCAATGATCCTTCCTTCAGCTTCCATCTGTTTGTGTAAATTGGTTCCAGGCAAAGGGGTAAGTATATTAAACATCGTAAGCTCTATCCTGTTGCTTTCTAAAAACTCTACAGTACGTTCAAATACAGTATCATCGTCGTTATCGAATCCGAATATCATTCCTGTCATGATCTGCATTCCATAGTCATGGAACCTTTTGAATTCCTCTCTGAACTTATCAACCTTGTTAAATCTCTTATTTACTGATGCCAGATTATCTGATGATATAGTTTCAACCCCTATAAAGAGGCCGGTGCAACCGCTCTTTGCCGCAAGCTCAAGGAGTTCAGGATCCCTTGCCATGGTCAGGCTCGCCTGACTTCCCCATGTTATCTTAAGAGGAATCAGGGCCTTAAACAACTGTTTGGCATACGCCTTATGGCCTGCAATATTGTCATCAACGAAGACTACGAACTTTTTGTTCAGTTGTCTCACCTCTTCCACTACCTCATCTACAGGCCTGAGGCGGAACTGGTTGCCGCCAAAGACGGTGACAGTACAGAAGTCACAGTCAAAGGGACATCCCCTGCTGGTCTGTACACAGTTCGTTGTCCAGTAGGCCCCTGGCTTTAATAGATCCCTTCGGGGTGTTTGGAGATGCTCAAGGTTTGAAAGCTCTTTTTCTACATACATGGGTTTCATTTCGCCGCGTCTGAAATCCTCTATCAGCATTGGCCATGTCCTCTCTGCCTCTCCTACGACTACACTGTCTGCATGTTGTTTGGCCTCCTCCGGGCACATGCTGACATGTATCCCTCCGAGGACAACCTTCACACCCCTTGCCCTGAACTTAGCGGCTATCTCATACGCCCTCGTTGAAAGAAATGTCATGACAGATATGCCGACAAGGTCTACGTCTGCGTTAAAATCAATATCCTGCACACATTCATCAACTATTTTCACATCTACGTCGGGCGGTGTATATGCTGCAATAGTCGGCATACTGAGCTTTGGGAACCAGAATGCCTTTACATCTTCCGGTTTGTATGCATAGATTGATTTTTTATTTTCCGGGTTAATTAAGAGAACTTTCATTTATACCTCCATCATTAATAAAATTAAAAATTTAATTCATTCGCGTTAACTATGCCTTCCGGCGGCCTTGGGTCACCCTTCCTGCCGCAGCCTGCAATAGTTATCAGTAAAATAAACACAATTATATTTAACAGGGCAATATACTTCAAAGATTATTGTCTTCTATCTCCCTGATCCGTTTCAAAACCATTTCTGTAGCTGTTCCACCTCCTATGCACCTTATGTTAACACTAGCCTCAGGGGATATGATATCATAAATATCCTTCTCAATCATATCAGAAAATTTTTTCAGCTCTGAGAGGCTGATTTCTCTGATCTCTCTGCCGGATTTTATACAGCGGCTCACGAGTTTGCCGGTAATCTCATGGGCTGTCCTGAAAGGCACCCCTTTTACGACAAGATAGTCTGCAACGTCAGTAGCCCACATATACCCAAGGGAGGCTGCACGGGACGTAACCTCCTTTTTTACAGTCGTTCCGGACACCAATTCCGGGAATAACTTCAAGGTAGCCATGATTGTATCAATAGTGTCAAACAGGGGTTCTTTGTCTTCCTGCAAATCCCTGTTATATGTTAATGGGAGACCTTTCATTGTTGTAAGAAGTGAAACAAGGTTCCCATATAGTCGTCCGGTCTTTCCCCTTACAAGCTCCAATATGTCGGGGTTTTTCTTCTGCGGCATCATGCTTGAGCCTGTGCAGAATGCATCAGGGAGTTCTATGAAACTGAACTCCTGAGTGGACCAGATAATCATGTCTTCGCTGAACCTCGACAGGTGCATGCCAAGAACTGCACATGCAGAGAGAAATTCGATAACAAAATCTCTGTCACTGACAGCATCCATACTGTTTTCTGAAATCCTGTCGAAACCCAGTAACTTTGCAACATATTCCCTGTCAAGCGGAAAGGATGTGCCGGCTATGGCCCCTGAGCCCAGCGGCATTGTGTTTACCCTTTTAAGGCAGTCAGCGAATCTTTCCCTGTCCCTTTCAAGCATCTCCCGGTATGCGAGCAGGTAATGGGAAAAGAGGACAGGCTGGGCAGGCTGCATGTGTGTATAGCCGGGCATTACTACACTGATGTTTGTCCGTGCTTTATCTACGAGCGCCTTCTTGACCTCAGATACATAGGAAATAATATCACCAATTACATCGCGGAGATATAGTCTCAGATCCAGTGCTACCTGGTCATTTCTGCTGCGGGCCGTATGGAGTTTTGCGCCCGAAGGACCTATCTTGTCAGTAAGTCTTTTTTCTATATTCATGTGTATGTCTTCCAGGCCGATAGAGAATGAAAATTTTCCGTCCTCAATCTCTTTTCTGATATATTCAAGGCCGATTACTATTTCAGTAACCTCTCTCTTTTTAAGCACACCTATCTTTCCAAGCATCTTTGCGTGTGCGATGCTCCCTGCGATGTCATACTTGTACAGGCGTTTATCGAAGGATATGGATTCGGTAAACTCTTCAACTACCTTTTCTGTAGGTTTTAAAAACCTTCCGCCCCAGAGCTTCTTTTTTTTCATCTTCCCTGACTCTTCAGCCTCAGCGCATTTATCCTGATAAATCCCCCGGCGTCCTGTTGATTAAATGCCTCGCCTTTCTCAAACGTAACGATCTCCGGTCTGTATAATGACACAGGGGATTTTCTGCCAACCACGATACAGTTTCCCTTATATAATTTTAACCTGGCAGTCCCGGTAACATTCTCCTGAGATGAATCAATGGCGGACTGAAGCATCTTCATCTCAGGGGAGAACCAGTAACCGTAGTATACAGACTCGGCAAATTTCGGTATCAACGAGTCTCTTAAGTGCATAACCTCACGGTCCATAGTGACAGATTCAACTGCACGGTGGGCAATATGCAGTATGGTCCCGCCTGGTGTTTCATATACCCCCCGCGACTTGATGCCGATATATCTGTTTTCTACAACGTCAACACGGCCTATGCCGTTTTCACCACCGGCCTTGTTCAACTCAGAAAGGAGTTGATAAGGTGAAAGCCTCTTCCCATCTATTGCAACAGGTATACCCTTTTCAAATTCTATTTCTACAAATACCGGTTTGTCCGGTGCAGCTTCAGGAGATACAGTAAGCGTAAACATGTCTTCAGGATACGATGCCCACGGGTCTTCAAGTATCCCGCCTTCATAGCTGATATGAAAAAGGTTTGCGTCGCAGCTATAAGGCTTGGCCTTAGTCACAGGCACCGGGATTCCATGCTTTTTTGCATACTCTATCAGGTCGCTCCTTGAGTCGAATTCCCATTCCCTCCATGGGGCTATTATCCTGACAGAAGGGGAGAGCGCAGAGTACGTCAGTTCAAACCTCACCTGGTCATTCCCTTTACCTGTAGCGCCGTGTGATACAGCTCCGGCGCCCTCACGTTGTGCTGCCTCGATCTGCTTCTTTGCAATGAGTGGACGGGCAAGGGATGTCCCCAAAAGATATGTCCCTTCATACACCGCATTTGCCTTTATTGCAGGGAATATATAATCCCTGACAAATTCCTCCCGCACATCTTCAACAATTGCCTTGATTGCCCCTGTCCTGATGGCCTTTTGCTCTATTGCCTTCAAGTCTTCCGCCTGTCCAAGGTTGGCAATAAAGGCTATAACCTCACAGTCATATTTTTCAATAAGCCATTTGATGATTACCGATGTATCAAGCCCGCCTGAGTAGGCAAGGACAACCTTGTTTACGTTCATACTAAAATCCCTCCACCCTCTTGCCATTGCTCATTGCTTTGCACTCATTGCTATTGCTTCCGGTTCCCCATCAGCATTTCAAGGAGGGCCTTCTGCATATGCAGCCTGTTCTCAGCCTGGTCAAATACCACTGACTGCGGGGATTCCATCATCTCATCTGTAATCTCTTCCCCTCTGTGAGCAGGCAGGCAGTGTAATATTATGGCATCGCCTTTAGCCTTCTTCATTAACTCCCTGTTAATACGGTATTTCTTAAACATACTTTTACGTTTACCCTCTTCCTCTTCCTGACCCATGCTTGTCCACACATCTGTATACACAACATCTGCATTATCAACTGCCTCAAACGGGTCTTCCATAATCTCAATAGCAGCCCCGGTCTCTTTTGCTTTCTGTCTGGCAATTTCTGTTATCCTGTTGTCAGGTTCATACCCTTTGGGTGAAGCAATCCTTATGTGCATCCCCATAACTGCCGCACCTTCAATCAGAGAGTGTGCAACATTGTTTCCATCACCTATATAGGCAAGCCTGATTCCGGAAATCCTCTCTTTTTTCTCAAGTATAGTAAGCATGTCAGATATAATCTGACATGGATGATGAATGTCTGTAAGGCCATTGATAACAGGGATAGACGAGTTACCTGCGAACTCTTCTATCATCTTATGCTCGAATGTCCTGATGACTACCCCATCAAGATACCTTGAAAAGACCCTCGCCGTATCCCTGAGTTCCTCCCCCCTTCCCATCTGGATCTGGTGGGGCGAGAGGTATATTGAATGTCCGCCAAGCTGTAGTGCAGCGACTTCAAAAGAGAGCCTTGTCCTTGTAGACTGTTTTTCAAACAGCAGACCAAGTGTTTTTCCTTTCAGCGGCCGGCATTCAATACCCTGCTTTTGAATAGCCTTAAGTTCTCTGGCCCTGATAAGGAGAGATTCTATCTCTTTTGTAGAAAGGTCAAATATGGTTAATAAATGCCGTGTCATATCCTGATGCCGTTAAACACATCCGTCAGTGTCTCTATTACTTTATCAATATCCGGCTGGCTTACATCCAGCGGTGGTAGAAACCTCAACACCCTTTCCATAGTGCAGTTTATTATGACACCTTTTTTGAGACATTCCCTGACAACATCCTCACCTGCTATATTTAATTCCATTCCTATGAGAAGTCCTTTACCTCTGATGTCCTTAATGATGTCAGGATATTTCAACTTAAGATTATTAAGCTCATCTACCAGGTAACTTCCCATCCTCCTGCAAGTATCAAGGATGATCTCATCTTCTGTGAGGATCTTCATCACCTCAACTGCGGCTGAACATACAAGTGGCGTACCGCCAAACGTAGATGCATGAGTACCGGGTGTAAAAGCAGAAGCAACATGATCTTTGGCAAGCATAGCCCCTATTGGCAGCCCGCCTCCCAACCCCTTTGCGAGCGTCATTATGTCCGGCTCTATGCCGGTGTGTTGATATGCAAAGAGTTTTCCTGTCCTCCCTATGCCTGTCTGTACCTCATCAAGGGCAAGTAAAATCCCGTTTAAGTCGCATATCTCCCTGAGCCGCTTCAGATAATCCCTATCCGGTATATTAACCCCGCCTTCACCCTGAATAGGTTCAATCATGACAGCGGCCGTCTTATCATTTATCGCCTTCTCCACTGCTGCAATGTCATTAAAGGGAACATAAAAGAATCCCGGCACAAGGGGCTCAAAGCCCTTGTGAAACTTATCCTGACCTGTGGCAGTCAGTGTAGCCATTGTCCGTCCGTGGAATGAGTTAAGCGCAGTGATTATCCCGTAGCGGCCGGTTTCCTTTTCCGACGAATATTTCCTGATCAGCTTGATTGCCGCCTCATTAGCCTCTGCGCCGCTATTGCAGAAGAATACTTTGTCAGCAAAGGAATTTTCCACGAGCAGCTTTGCCAGCTTAACCTGTGGTTCGGTATAAAACAGGTTGGACGTATGAACAAGCCTTTGTGCCTGCTTCTGAAAAGCTACTGTCACCCTCGGATTGCAATGACCAATGTTATTGACCGCCAGGCCGCTGACAAAATCCAGGTATTCTTTCCCTTCACCGTCATAAACACGATTACCTCTCCCTTTTACAATAAAGAGGGGAAGCCTCTTATACGTGTTCATTATATATTTCCTGGATTCCTCAAATACCTCATTTGCTGTCATTAGAAATTACCCCTGAAATTACCACAATGAAGAACATCTCTTATAACATAAATGCCCTGAAAAATCAATTGAAAAGATAGATTTTGCACGTATCCTCGCACTTATCCTTGAAAAAAGGGAAGAAAGGTGTTATGTTTAGTTTGTTAAGGTTAGAACTTAACCAATTCAATTCTCAACTAAGCTCATCTTTGTTATATCTGCACGCAGCTATTCTCCTCTATATTTAAGGAGGTTTAATATGCAAGACAATGACAGGATAGAGGAACTGAAGAAGAGTGAAAAACCATTCAGTGAGTCAGAACTTAGATACCCTCATCTGATCGAGAACATGAGCGATGCAGATACTGTTCTGAGAGAAACCATAGAGCAATACAATGCGCTTACTGAGTTAGCCGCTGATGCCATCATTTGTTTAAAATCACCTGACACTGTCTACATGTGGAACAGGAAGGCTGAAGATATGTTCGGATATTCTGCAGAAGAGGCAATCAGCAAACCATTACATGAATTGATTGTACCTGAGATATACCGTGAAAAGGCTTATGCAGGTCTCATTGAATTTTACCAGACCGGAAGAGGTGCTGTTGTAGGTAAGACCCTTGAACTTACCGCTCTCCGTAAAGACGGCACTGAATTCCCTATAGAGCTGTCTGTTTCTGCGATGAATATCAGGGGGGAGTGGCATGCCACCGGTATCATCAGGGATATATCAGAGCGTAAGAGACTGGAGAATGAACTAAGGGATAAACTGGATGAGATAGAGCGGTTTAATAAGCTTATGGTAGGTAGAGAGATTAAGATGGGAGAGATGAAACAGGAGATGCAGGCGTTAAAGGAGAGGATCACGGAGCTTGAGGGCAGGGGCGGCACGGCATGAAGGTATAGACATGGGGCAGGGGACGGTTGGTATTTTAGGGTGATATGTCAGACGACAAGGACACGATAATAGAAGAACTCAGGGCTGAGCTTGATAAGGCAAAAAAGAGAGAGCAGGAATATGCCGAGAACCGGAAGGCGATGCTCTACATGCTGGAAGACCTCAATGAGTCTGCTCAGTTGATAGAAAGTGCTAAAAATGCCTGGGAGGCGACATTTGATGCCATAACAGACCCGCTTTTTATGCATGACATGGATTTAAATATAATCCGTGCAAATATGGCCTATATGGAATACTCAGGAAAGTCCTTTCAGGACATTATGGGAAAACCATACTACACTATATTCCCTTTAATGGAAAGTCCGTTTGAGTCATGTCTGAATGCCTTGAAGAAAGAAGAAGAAGAAGAAAAAAAAGAAGAAGAGATAACCATCTCCTCTATTAAAAAGACATTCAGGGTGATGTCTTATCCTGTAAAGGATACCGGGGGTAGACTGATCTATTCCGTCCATATCCTCGAGGACATAACGGCAGCCAAGGATTTTGAAGCAAGGTTAAAAGAGGAGATATCCACTACTACTGACCTCCTAAGTATTGCCGAGGCAACGGCAAGTATTAAGGATATTGATAAATTGATGTCATCAGTGGTCAAATCTGCTGCACGTATATTGAAAGCGGATATATGTCTTGGTTATGTTCGCAGTCATGGGAAAGAGGAATTTATGCCGTATTATGCGGAAGGATTGCCGGCAGCCCGTTTATCCTTATTCAGGACCAGAACCATGCCTGAGACAGAGTGGTTTTTAAGTGATGTCATCAACAATAAAGAAATATTGATTGCTCATGCACCTTTTGTTGATTCCGGCAAGACTATAGTAAAAAGGATTTATCTTCCTGATTTCTTTTTTTCATGGCTGCCGGGTATGGGTTCAATGCTTGTAATACCGTTAGCAGGAAGGGCATGGGTAAACGGTGTCCTGATACTATTTTATAAAGATACAAGGTATATCCCGGAGAAGGATGAAAAGGTTATAAAGGGTGTTATGCATCAGGTTTCTACCGCACTTGAAGAGGCGCGTCTTTACAGGGAATCAGTAGATAAGGCGGTGGAACTTTCCCATAAGATTGAGACTGTCAAGGTAATGCGTGAGATAGACAGAAATGTTCTGTCAACCCTGAACTCTGATGAAGTCCTTGAGACAGTTGTAAGTCTTGTGAGAAGGCTTATCCCATGTGACAGGGCTACGGTTGCTGTGGCAGACAGGGAGCAGGGAGTTTTTATATATAAGGCAGGATTCGGGATAGACATGCCTAAGGGGACATTGGTCGAGTTTTCTAAGACATCTGCGGCGGATCTTCTTTCCGGGGGCGGGGTGGAGTTTATGCCGGATCTTTCAACAGAGGAAGTGCTCCTCCAGCTTGAAAAGAGGTTTCTGGATAATGGTTTTCTGTCCCATATACGGGTGCCGATTGTAGCAAAAGGAGAGGTGGCGGCGGTCTTGAGTATCGGCTCGAAGAAGGCCGGTATATTTAAGAGAGATGACCTGGCCACCCTTGAGAACCTTGCCAATCAGATAGGAATTGCACTTGAGAATACAAGGCTCTTTACTGACCTCCAGGAGTTATTCTTAAATATTGTGAAGGTGCTATCCAATACCATAGATACAAAGAGCAGGTGGACGATGGGACATTCTGAGAGGGTTACGAACTATGCCATCGCCATTGGAAAAGAGATTGGGTTCGATGATAAAACTCTTGATGACCTCAGAATAGCCGGATTGTTGCATGATATAGGGAAAATAGGCACATACGATGTTATCCTCGACAAACCCGGCAGACTTGATGATGAAGAGAGGAAGATGGTTATGAAGCATCCGGGTAGAGGTGCAGAGCTCCTTGAACCTATCAAGCAGTTCAAGGATATTGCCAGGTGGGTGAAGTATCACCATGAGTGGTATGACGGCAGGGGTTATCCGGAAGGACTGAAGGGTGATGAAATACCCCTGCAGTCGAGGGTGCTTGCTGTTGCAGATACATTTGATTCCATGACAGCAGAGAGACCCTACAGGCCGACGCCGGGCTGGGACAGGGCTCTTGACGAGTTGAAAAAGTTTTCAGGGACGCAGTTTGACCCTCAGGTGGCGGAGGTCTTTCTGAGGGTGATAAAACGGGACAAAAATGTCCAGCCAGCCTGCTAAAGATGTTGACATTGCAGCTTCTTTGTAATATAGCTATAGCCTGCTACCATGCCTGAAGAAAAAGACATACTTGTTGTAGACGACGAGCCGATTATAAGAGACATCCTTGTCAGGAAACTTACAAGCTCCGGATACAGGCCTGTTGCAGTAGAGAATGCGTTTGAGGCGCTGGACAAGATGAGGGAGAAGACGTTTCCTGTAATCCTCAGTGATATAATGATGCCGGGGATTGATGGAATAGAGCTTTTAAAAAAGGTAAGGTCCGGTTATCCTGACACTGCTGTAGTAATGATAACAGCAGTATCAAATGCCAATGCGGCAATTGAGGCGCTGAAGGAAGGCGCCTCGGACTATCTTATAAAGCCGTTTAATCTTGAAGAGATAGTGATGAGTATAGCGAATGCCCTTGAGAAGAGGAGACTTATCCTTGAGAACAGAGGGTATCAGGAACACCTCGAAGAACTGGTCAGGGTCCAGACAGCAGAGATCAGGGGACTCCTCGCAATAGAGCAGCAGAAGACGTTCCAATTAAATAAGGCATTAGATGAGATACAGGTCACATATAACACAACCCTTGAGGCGCTTTCAACTGCACTTGATTACAGGGATAATGTGACTGAAGGACACTCACAGCGGGTGGTAAAGTACAGTATTGAGATTGGAAAGGCATTGGGCCTGAAGGATTATGATCTTGAAGTACTTGCCCGCGGAACCCTCCTGCATGATATAGGTAAGATTGGAGTGCCTGACTCGATCTTAAGAAAGCCTGCAATACTCACATCGGAAGAATGGGGGGAGATGCGCAAACATGTCGAGTATGGTTACAGGATGCTGCAAGGTATACCCTTCCTGAAGGATGCGTCATCTATCGTACTGCATCATCAGGAGCGTTATGATGGCGCCGGATACCCGCAGGGTCTGAAAAGAGATGAGATAGTGATTGGTGCGAGGATATTTGCTATTGTTGATACTTATGATTCCATGACTACAGACAGACCATACAGAAAGGCCCTTACTGATAAGGATGCAAGGGAAGAAATATTACTGGGCAGGAACAGTCAGTTTGATCCTGTAGTAGTTGACACATTCTTTAAGATTCCGGAACAGAAATGGAGTACAATCAAGGAAGATGTGGCCGGCAGTAAATATAATAATTCCATATTCAGGAGTACAGATAAAACAGCCGTTAACGAGAAAGACCCTGTTCCACTGAAGCTCTTATAATGTGATTATATCGTATTCCTCTATATGCAGGCTTGTGTCACCCTTAATAACTATCCGTTTCTGATATTCTTTTTCGAGTTCCTCGATTATCTGTCTCTCTTCATCAAAGATGAGGGTTGCAACACTCTGGTTGGTAGTCACTACGACCTTTTTATCCTTTGTTGATTTCGCTGTTTTCCTGATTTCCCTGAATATTTCATGGCATATCGAGATTGCAGACTTTGTGTAGCCCCGGCCGCTGCAGTAGCTGCATGGTTCACACAGGGTCCGCATCAGATTTTCTCTCGTACGCTTCCTCGACATCTCAATAAGTCCCAGTTCCGACATCCTTATGATGTTTGTCCTTGCGCGGTCTTCTGAAAATGCCTCTACCATTGCATTGAATACACGTTCCTTGTTTTTCTCCTTCTCCATATCAATGAAGTCTATGATTATTATCCCGCCTATGTTCCGTAGACGGAGCTGGTAGGACGCTTCTTTTACTGCCTCCATGTTTGTCTGGGTGATGGTCTCCTCAGGGTCTCTCTTCCCGACAAACTTCCCGGTATTGACGTCAATAACAGTCAGTGCCTCGGCATGGTCAATTACAATATATCCGCCGGACTTCAACCAGACCTTTCTATTCAATGCCTTGTTTATCTCAACTTCGATCCTGTAAGATTCAAATATTGGTTCTTCCCTCTCATATAGTTCTATGCGTGGCAGCATATCAGGCAGATAAAGTTTTATGAATTCTTTTATCCTCTCATACTCAGTTTTTGAATCAATTACCAGTTTGTCCACCTTCATGGTAAAGAGATCACGGACAGTGCGGAAGATAAGGTCAAGCTCGGAATACATCAGTGCAGGCGCTGTTACTGTTTCCCTTTTATTCTGAATGTTTTGCCACAGGAGTTCCAGGAATTCTGCATCGGCTGAGAGAGACTCATGATCCATATCTTCGCTTGCTGTCCTTATAATGAAACCCATCCCCGGCTTTTTTATGGACTGCACCATTTCCCTGAGCCTTGATCGTTCCCGTCCTTCTTTGATACGCCTTGAAATGCCTATATGGTCAACTGTCGGCATGAGTACAAGACATCGTCCCGGCAGTGAGATATATGAGGTAATGCGGGCACCTTTTGTTCCGAGGGGTTCCTTTGATACCTGTACCATTATCTCCTGGCCTTCCTGCAATATATCCTCTATGCTGTAGTGAGTGGCCTTGAATTCCAGTTTTCCCTCTACCCCTTCCTCTTCTATCATTCTGGCATACTCTTCTGCATCAGCGCCGGCATCACTTACATAAAGAAATGCAGCACGGTCAAGCCCGATATCAACAAAGGCAGCCTGCATGCCGGGAAGGATCTTGATGACCTTTCCCTTGTAGACATTACCAACTATGCTCCCTTCATTCCGCCGGTCAATGTATATCTCAACCACCTCCCTGTTCTCAAGCAGGGCAACCCTTACTTCTTCACTCAGTGCGTTTATTATGATTTCAGTTGACATAGTTTCTCCGTTTCATCTAAAAATACCATCATCCCATCCGGCGATACTGTAACCCCGCCTGTCTTTCCATAAACACCAGTGCGTCTTATTATGATGCCCGGCTGTAATGGGGAGACATTGAATATTGCCTTCAACACATCAGCCGGACGGCAGCATTCTCTATCAATTGACTTCAGCATAAGAAGTATTGTGTCTTTATTTAACCACCTTATTTCTTCAATGAATGGTCTGGTGTTTATCATTTTTGTTATTTTCCTGCCATCCTTTTCAGTGACCTTTTCTGCCCAGAGCTCGGTGAAGTCAGATAAACTGATTTCACTCGGAAATCCCTCCAACCCATTGTCATTATCAAATCTTATCTCGTACGCATAATGAGTAATAAACGAATTTAACGATGGAGAATTAACAGGGATCTCTCTTACATTTATCACTTTCATGCCATCCGGCAGATACTTATTAACATTTTCTTTCAACGCAGATGCTGTCACAGGCAGCGCCAGATCAACATCCATATACTCACAGATACTCTCAACGCCGACTGGCAGGGCAGGCCCAAAAGAGACCTTTGGATGGGGGTGGAACCCTTCAGAAAAGAGTGTGGGGACAGATGCCCTCCTGAATGCCCTGGCAAATGTGGTCATTATCTCAAGCTGAGACAGCATCCTGAGGTCTCCTGTCTTTGTGTATTTAATACGCATCTTTGTCCTGACACCAACCTTCTGGTGACGACTATGAAGGTCGGTGCTACCTGCTACCTGCTCACTGCTACCTGTTACCTCTCCTGGCCTCTCACCAGGTATATATGCTATAGGCCTGATACCCTCAGCCTTATTACCCCTCACAGCCTCCATATCACACACTCCGCAATTCGGACACTGTCCGTATCTGCAATCCGGTATTATACGGCCTGTTACTGCCCGATTGTATTCCTTTAACAGGAACTCTTTTGTAATGCCTGTATGCAGATGTTCCCACGGGAGTATTTCATCAAGTGACATATGTCTTGATGCATAATAGCCGGGCTCAATACCGCATGAGATAAAGGCATCTTCCCATTTGTGAAAGTCGTGTTTCTCTGTCCAGCTATCAAACCGGCAGCCGGACATCCATGCAGTCTCTATGACCTTCCCCAGCCTCCTGTCACCTCTTGAAAATACCGCTTCAAGAGAACTCATTTGAGGTTTGTGCCATCTGAAATTTACCTTAACCTTCCTCAATCCATCACGAAGATAATCAAGCCTTCTCATGAGTTCATCCGGCGGCAACTGACCATACCATTGAAACGGTGTGTGGGCCTTGGGAACAAATGTGGATACACTGACAGTTATATCTTTCCCCC
>Ga0209211_10005198_pt1 | contig 19669 bp, 16 predicted proteins | sample RifGroA2_FD_183992 | JGI IMG/M metagenome (GOLD analysis project Ga0209211, IMG submission 183992) | Groundwater microbial communities from Rifle, Colorado, USA - Groundwater A2 (SPAdes) (version 2) | ecosystem: Environmental > Aquatic > Deep subsurface > Groundwater | place: Rifle, Colorado...
AATATATACTGCTCCTGCTGTTGTTAACGAACGTCCATTAAGCGATGTTCCAGTGTTTAAGCTTATAGGTCCACTTGCAATTACAGTTCCTGAAAAGTTGGCATTATTACCTGTATCAAATGCACCTGTTATTTGCCAATAAACATTACAAATTGAAGCAGAGTTTATAAGTATTACACTAGATGACAGATTTGCGGATAATGCTCCACCAATTTTGAAAATAAATAAAGCATCGGGGTCGCCTTGTGCATCTAAAGTTAAATTACCGCTTATTGTTGATGCTGCTCCTGTGCAATAAACATCGGGTGTCAGAATTTGGTCGTTGCCTAGGTCTGTTCCTAAAACAACTCCACAAGTAATTCCTGTCATATTGTTAAATGCTAAATCAATATCTATTGAAGCTTGTGCTGCAAGAGCATCTCCTGGCAAATAAATATTTCCGTTCAATATTCCTTGTGGAAATGCGTTAAACGCTCCGCCATTAGTCCCTACATCACCTGTTACAGTTGTAGTAATTCCAATATTATCAAATGCACCAACGGCAGTAAATAGGGCAAAACCTGAAGCAGCTCCTAAATCAGGTGCTTGTGCAAAATTTGCGTTTTGAAATAAAATTGATGTACTAATTGTGTAGATTATAGATAATAAAGTTTTCATTTTTAGTTAGTTTAATCGAATATCAAAGTTGCAGACTTTAACACTATAATGTGTTACATAATTGAAGAAAGCTATTGCATGATTCACATATTAGGAAAGTTAAAAGCTCAAAATCTAAAGCTCCAAATTCAAATTTAGACTAATGAGTTAATGCATTGTAATTAAACAACTTAATTGGATATTTGAGTTTCTAATTGTAACAATGCTTTGAAACGTGCCACAGATTCTGCGGATTACAAATCCTAATAATAATGTCTTTCGGATTGCAAATCCGAAAGAGCAGGGCTATTCCTGCCTTATACCAATAATTAAAATATCATCAACTTGTTCTGCTCCATTTTTCCATTTTTCGAGAAAATTATTTAAGTGCATTTCTTGCTGATTCATAGGAATATTCTGAATATCTAACATTAGTTTTTTTAGTCCTTGAGAGGTTAGTTTTTTTTGAAATTCGCCACCAAATTGGTCAGCAAATCCATCTGTAAAAATGTAGAAAGTATCGCCTTTTTGTAATTGTATTTGTGTACTTTTAAAGTTCGGACATTGTTCTGTTAATATGCCTCCAATTGCTTTTTTAGTGCCTTTAATTTCTTCAATTTCTGATTTTCCGTTTCTGATAATCCATAGAGGACGGTTTGCTCCCGAAAATTTCAGAATTTTGGTTTCATTATCGAGTGAGCAAAGTGCTATGTCCATTCCATCTTGACTATGTTCGTAAAGCGTTGATTGACACAATGCTGTTTCAATACTTTTATTGAGTTGCTTTAATATTTCGGAAGGCTCGTTAGTGGTTAAAGCCAAATTGTTTAATTTTTCGATTCCTATCATACTCATTAATGCACCTGGAATACCATGTCCGGTACAATCGGCTGCGGCAATAAAGAAGGTGTTTTCTACTTTTTTAAACCAGTAAAAATCGCCACTCAAAATATCTTTAGGTTTGTATAAGCCAAACGACTCGGGAAATGTATCGCTAAATAGTGCTGTATCGGGCAACATAGCATTTTGAATTGTTTTGGCATAGTTTATACTGTCGGTTATATTTTTTTGAGCAATTTCTAAATCATAATTTAATTGTTCAATTTTTTTCTTACTTATAACATTTTGAATTGCAGAAGGAAGCCTCAAAAGATTTTCTTTAAGTATATAATCGTCAATACCTTCTTTTGCATATTCTGTTAAAATATTTTCCGTTACTGTACCTGTTACTAAAATAAATGGAATGTTTTTATTTTCTTTTTTTGCAATTCGGTATGCTTCCATTCCGCTAAACTGTGGCAGAGAATGGTCAGCAATTATTATATCGAAAATATTTTTTTTTAATTCGATAATAAAGTCGTTTTTGCTCCAAACTCTTGTATAACTGAAATTTATGCTTTCTCTTTTAAGAAATCTGATAAGCAAATCTGCGTCAGTTTCAGAATCTTCCACAAAAAGTATTCGTAGCTCTTTATCCATTTTCGTAGTTCTTTGTCCATTATTGTGGAGGTTGATTGGATATCATCCAATAAAAGCTAAGGTCTTTAATCGTTTGGAAAAAATTATCGCTTTCGACAGGTTTAACTATATAACTGTTTGCACCCAGTTCGTAACATTTAGCAATGTCGGGATCTTCTTTAGAAGAAGTAAGTATTACAATAGGAATTTTTTTAAACTGGATATCTGATTTAATTTTTTCGAGTACTTCTAAACCTGATACTTTTGGCATTTTCAAATCAAGCAAAATAAGCTTAATATGGTCGTTAATATTTCTTTCTGCATAATTCCCCTTACAATACATAAAATCAAGTGCTTCGGCACCATCTTTTACATGGAAAATTGTGTTTGATAGTCCACTTTTTTTTAAAGCACGCATTGTTAGTGCGGCATCGTCGATATTATCTTCGACAAACAGAATTTCAATTTCGTTGTAGTTCATAATGTTTATAATTTAGTTAGTTGTTTATTTTCAGAAAGTTTGAAGTTAGACCTATCCCCAACCCTTTCCTAAGGAAAGGAAGTAGGAGTTTGAAGTTGGCTACGCAGTTTTTACTGCTAAGTCGCAGGACTTGTTCCGATTCATCGGAAGACGCAACGCTTTATTTTAAATATTAAATCATACATTTATCTTAGTGTTTTTCTTGCCACAGATTACACTAATTAACACAGATTTGATTCACAGATTTTTTTTGAATTATCACAGATAAAACAACCTTTGGTTGTTTTAAATCTGTGACAATTTGTGTAATCTGTGGCTAGTTTCTTCTCTATAATCATTCTCTTTCCTAAATTCGGGATAAATAGCGTGTTCATTATTAATCTTGGTTGTTTCATAATCTTTAATTTAAAAAATTTATAATTGGTAAACTGAAATAAAAACATGAACCTTCGTTTAATTTCGACTCAGCCCATGCAGTGCCATTATGTCGTTGAATTATTTTTTGTACAATAGCCAAACCGATTCCTGTACCTTCAAATTCTTCTTGCGAATGTAATCGTTGAAAAACTCCGAAAAGCTTATCATAGTATTGCATATCGAATCCTGCTCCATTGTCTTTTACAGAATAAACAATCAGATTATCTTTGTTATATGAGCCAATTTCAATAACGGTTTTTGACTTATGTTTTGAATATTTTATTGCATTTGAAATTAAATTAACCCAAACTTGTTTGATTAATGCCTGTTGCCCTTTAGCCGGAAACAGTTCTTTTATTTCAAATTCTACATCGCCATTATTGCCGACCATCGCTTCTTCTGTAACTGCTTTCACAAGAACCGACATATTAATTTCAGAAACAGTAACTATTTTTCGCCCTAATCTTGAAAAAGCTAATAAATCGTCAATAAGCTCACCCATTCGTTTTGAATTTTTCATTATAGAGTTTAGAGTGTTCATGCCATCTTCATCGAGTATTGAAGTGTAATCTTCGTGTAAAATTTTTGCATATCCGTTTATGGCTCTCAGAGGTGCTCTTAAATCGTGTGAAACGGAATATGTAAATGCTTCAAGTTCCTTATTAACAGACTCGTACTGTGCAGTACGTTCACGAATCTGTTCTAACGCATAATTTTGCTCTGTTACATCTCTGGCTGCTGCAAAAACGCCTTTAATATTTCCATTATCATCTTTATAAACAGAGGCATTATAAAGCACATCTATTAAAATTCCGTTTTTATCTTTTATTGTTAGGGGATAATCTGACACAAAGCCTTTTTCAAAAGCCTGATGGTAGCCTGCTTGTGCTTTTTCTGGTTCTGTAAAATAATCGGAGAAATCTGTCCCAATCAATTTTTCTCTTGCAACTCCTGTTATTTTTACTGATGCAATGTTAACATCGGTAATTTTTCCTTCGGCATTTATTGTAACAAGTGGGTCGAGACTTGCCTCAATCAAACTACGAGCATATTTTGATACAAGTTTATCATTTTCAGCAAGTTTGTTTTTTGAATGTTGTTTTACTATTAAAACAATTACAAATACAAAAATGATAACGATTAAAGCAAAAATTGAGATTAATATTAATATAGAATTTTGATTATTATTATCATTTTCAGTTTTTCTAAGTTTCAGTAAATTAAACTCTTCGGAATTTATTTCAGCAACTAACTTACGTATTTTATCTGAAAGAATATTTCCATTTCCATCACTAATCATTTTTTCACCTTCGCTTAAACTTTTTAGTTTAATAAGTTCAATTGTATTTTTTGTAAAGGTTATTTTATCTTCGATTAAATTAACTAGTGTATGTATTCTGGTTTGTTGACTTTGATTGTCGTTAGTAAGGGAGTCTAGTTCTCTAATACGGTTATTTATTGTTAAAATGGATTTGTCAAATGGTTTTAAAAATGCTTCGTTTTCGGTTAGAACATAACCTCTTGAGCCACTTTCTATATTAAGAATATCTAAAAGAACATTATTACTTTTTACGAGTACTTCTTGTGTATGCTCAACTAAATTTGCCGATAATTTTACTTTTTTTGTATTATTATAGAAAACAACCAAGGTCGCAATTAGTGCAATAGCTAAAAGAGTAAAGAAAAATGTAGTTATTTTGTCTGAAGTTAGTTTCATTTAGACGTTGATTTATGCTGATTATTATTATTTTTATTCGCCACAAAGTCACAAAGATGCTAAGATTTTATTATGAAATTAATTAATTTAAGCCAACTGGTTAACCAGTTGGTTCACAAACACATTTGTTATCAAAAACCATTTGTTCACATAGCAATTGTATTGCGTTCATTATTTTAAAAAAAATCAATCACTGTTATTCTTTGCGTCTTTGCGTCTTTGTGGCAAGAAATGATTAGTTAGAGTTTGTCCATAATGTCCGATTTCATCGTTATTCTCGACCTTCAAATCAGTCATGTACTGAAGTACACTCCTGATTTTCAGCTCATCGAAACCTCGAACTCGAACATTTTGTTTCAAACTCTTGACTTTATAGACAGACACTAATTAGTGTTTTTTTCTACGCTTGATTCAAGTTCCATAATCAAATCTTTTTTACCTTTATTAATAAGTTCAACTTCACATATTATTGAAATTTCATCGCTAACCATTATTCCACCATCGGTTAAAGGCATATTCCAAACAAGTCCCCAATCGCTTCTTTTAATAGTTCCAGTTATTGAAAAACCAACTTTTTCGTTTTCCCATGGGTCTTTAACAATTCCATTAAATTGTGCATTTATCATCACATTTTTGGTAATACCTTTTATTGTTAATTCGCCCCATATTTCATGGTTTTCGCCCTTGCCAGCGTTGCTAATAGTACTCGATACAAAAGTTATTTGTTTGTGATTTTGTACATCAAAGAAATCGGCACTTTTTAAATGTTCATCACGTTTTTCATCGCCGGTAGAAATTGAAGACACATCTATCCACAAATCAATTACAGTAGATACAAAGTCTTTTTCAACTGTATAAATACTTGCATCGAAAGTTTTGAACGAACCTTTTACATGTGCAATCATTAAATGTCGTACTTTAAAAGTAATTTCGCTATGTGCTTGGTCTATCGACCATTTTGTTTCGTTTGCCATTTTTTTTTATTTTAAGTTAATTTTTAAGGATTAAACAAAGATGAGCTTTGTATTTTATTTTGGAGTTACACAGTTTTGGGAAATAGTTATATCATTCACACATTGAGGGGAAGTTTGAAGTTTAACTTCGTTGAGCTCGCAAGCTCGGTTGAGGTTTGAAGTTTAACTTCGTTGAGCTCGCAAGCTCGGTTGAGGTTGCTATCGCAGTTTACTTACCGCTAAGTCGCTGAAACGCATAAATTTATTTTAAATATTACATTAAATTGGGTTTGAGGTTCAAAATTCGTTATTCACTTGTTTTATTGTTCTTTTGTGTTAGTTATTTTTTGTTTTATGTTTAATGTTATGTGTTTTAGTTTGAGGTTTGAAGTTCTATTGTTCATTTGTTCATTTGTTCTAATGTTCTAATGTTCTAATGTTCTATGTTCTATGGTTTTTTCTATGTAACTATGTGTCTTCCGATAAATCGGAACAAGTTATGTGGTTAAAAGAGGTTATCTGTTTGAGGTTTGAGGTTGAAAAGTTTATTGTTCAAGCTCAAAATGAAAGAGAAATTGTATGTTTCGGTTTTAATAATACCTTTACTGAAATGAGAAAAAATTTATTTTATTTATTTCTACTTTTGATTCCCGTTGCTAATAATGCCAGTATCAGAGAGTTTGCTTTAGATGTTGAAGAAAATGAGGATATTTATTCATTTGTTAACTCAACCGAAACAGGATTATCAAATGATGTATTCAAACTTGCTATTAAAGGTTTAAAAAAGTTAGAAAATAATGGCAAATTGCAGAATCCAAACATTATAACTATTGTAGATTATTCTCAATCGAGCAAGAATAAGCGTTTGTATGTTATTGATTTAAAAAACAAAAGTCTTTTATTTAATACCTATGTTGCACACGGTAGAAATACAGGAGATGAATTTGCAAAAGACTTTTCAAACGAGTTTGGTTCTTACAAAAGCAGTCTGGGTTTTTACATCACCCAAAATCCAATAATTGGTTCACATACAGGCTTTTCATTAATGATAAATGGTGTTGAAAAGGGAATTAATGATAATGCCGAAAAACGTGCAATAATTATACATTCAGCCGATTATGCAACTGAGGATTTTATAAAAAAATATGGACGTTTGGGCAGAAGTTTTGGTTGTCCTGTTCTGCCACCCGACTTGAATAAGCCAATTATTGAAACTATAAAGGGAGGAACATGTTTGTTTATTTATAATTCCGACGAAAGTTATATTTGTAGTTCTAGTTTGCTCAATTAAGCTGAAATTTATTGAGACAGTATTGGACATCTTTCCAAATAAACAGTATCATTCTTTATAAATAAATCTATAAAAAATCTTATTCCTATATTAATATCTAAGTCCACTACGAAAAGTCAATTTCTGCCACAAAGGCACAAAGAAACAAAAAAGAGCGAATTGAATAATCCTGAAATATTAATGCAAAAAACTGCTAGCAGTCCAATACCTGCAATTTGCCACTTACTTGAAAAATAAATTCAACAAAGCAATAATTTGTCATTAACTTTCATTATTTTCCAATAACATACCTCATATTATTAATTTTATGCTAAATGTCAGCTTTTATCTAATACATTTTTAATATTTTTGCACTGGAAATCAATAATTAATATTTATTAAATTATGAAAAAAGTTCTGGTAGCAACCGAAAAACCTTTTGCAAAAGCTGCAGTTGAAGGAATTAGAAAAGTTATTGAATCTGCTGGTTATGAGCTTGTACTACTTGAAAAATATACCGACAAAAACGATTTTATTAAAGCTGTTGCCAATGTTGATGCACTAATTATCAGAAGCGACAAAGCATCAAAAGAAGTTATTGAAGCTGCTAATAATTTAAAAATAATTGTTCGTGCAGGTGCCGGTTACGATAATATTGATTTACAAGCTTCAACATCAAAAGGTATTGTTGCAATGAACACACCAGGGCAAAATTCAAATGCAGTTGCAGAACTTGCAATTGGAATGATGGTTTTTATGTCACGTGGTCAATTTAAAGGAATTTCAGGAACCGAATTAAAAGGAAAATCTATCGGAATTCATGCTTGTGGAGCAGTTGGAAAAATAGTTTCAAAACTTGCTCATGGATTCGATATGGATGTTTATGGTTGCGACCCTTATTTATCAGAGGCAACTATTAAATCACAAGGAATGAAATTCATTGAAGATGTAAAAGATTTATATTCAAAGTGTCAATATATTTCTTTGCATATTCCTGCAAATGAGCAAACTAAAAAATCTATAAATTACGATTTATTAATGTCTATGCCTAAAGGTGCAACGCTAATTAATACTGCTCGAAAAGAAGTAATCGACGAAGTTGCATTGCTTAAAGTTATGCAAGAACGTGCAGATTTCAAATACATTACCGACATAATACCTGACAATCATGCAGAAATGTTACAATTTGCAGAAAGATATTATGCCACATCTAAAAAACAAGGTGCCGAAACTGCCGAAGCAAATATCAATGCTGGAATAGCAGCAGCAAATCAGATTGTTAACTTCCTTGAAAAAGGCGATAAAACTTTTCAGGTTAATAAATAAACTGACATTGAGCTTGTCGAAATGTAAAGATTTAGAACATAAAATGTAGAAAAATAAATATTACATTTTAAATATTACTTATTAAATATAAAAAAATGGCAACAATAAGACCTTTCAAAGGAGTAAAACCAATTCAAAGCATCGCAAAAGACTTATCATGTTTACCTTACGATGTAATGAATAGTGAGGAAGCGGCTAAAATGGCAAAAGGAAAAGAATGTTCTTTACTTCGTGTTACAAAAGCAGAAATTGATTGTCCTCCAGGTACTGATGTGCATTCCGAAGTTGTTTATAATAAATCAGTTGAAAACTATAATAAACTTAAAGAAAAAGGCTGGTTAGTTCAGGATGAAGATGCAAAATATTACATTTATGCACAGACTATGGATGATCGCACACAATACGGAATTGTTGGTTGTGCATCATGTGACGATTATCATAATGGAATAATTAAAAAACATGAATTAACTCGTCCAGATAAAGAAGACGACCGTATGATTCTGACACGTTATACAAATGCGAATATTGAGCCTGTATTCTTTAGCTATCGTGCAGTTCCTGAAATAGATAACATTGTTGAAATTATTGTCAAAACCCGAAAAGCAGATTATAATTTTGTTTCTGAAGATGGATTTGGACATCATTTTTGGTCAATAAACGATGCTCCAACAAACAAACGATTAGAAGAGCTTTTTGCTAAAAAAGTTCCAGCTACTTATGTTGCTGATGGACATCACAGAACAGCCGCCGCGGCTAGAATAGGACTTGAGCGAAAAGCAAAAAATCCAAATCACACAGGAAATGAAGAATATAATTATTTTATGGCAGTTCATTTTCCCGACAATCAATTAAAAATTATTGATTATAATAGAGTTGTAAAGGATTTGAATGGTTTGACAAAAGAGCAATTCTTATCAAAACTTAACGACTATTTTATAGTTGACGAAAAAGGCTCTGAAATATACAGACCCGAAAAATTGCATAATTTTAGTTTGTATATTGACAATAACTGGTATTCGTTAACAGCACGACCAGGAACTTACAACGACAACGACCCAATTGGTGTACTTGATGTTACAATACTTTCTCAATTAGTTTTAAACAATATTTTAGGCGTTGAAGATTTAAGAACTACAACAAGAGTTGAGTTTGTTGGTGGAATTCGAGGATTAGGCGAACTAAAAAAACGAGTCGATTCTAATGAAATGAAAGTAGCTTTTGCATTATATCCAGTTTCAATGAATCAATTATTGGATATTGCAGATACAGGAAATATAATGCCTCCAAAAACTACTTGGTTCGAACCAAAACTTCGTAGTGGTTTGGTAATTCATGAATTAGAGTAACACAATCCTCTGGATTGTCGGTTTACGAACCAGAGTCTCATGTTGCAGTAGTTAAAAAATATCTTATAATGCAGACTTATGGAAAATACATAATATTGTTAGGTATTATTATTCTTATTGTTGGTATTATTGTTTACCTTTTTGGCAATAAACTAAACTGGCTTTTCCACCTTCCGGGTGATATTCGTATCGAAAAAGAAAATTTCAGCTTTTTTTTTCCACTTACAACAATGCTTTTATTAAGCGGATTACTAACACTTATTGTGAAAATTATACAAAAGTTTCTTTAATTTGTAATTATGAGCATTGCTAAAAATCTTGAAATAATAAAAAATGAAATACCTCAACATGTTAAACTTGTTGCTGTTTCAAAAACACATCCAATTGAGTCAATAATTCAAGCTTATAACTTAGGACATAAAATATTTGGCGAAAATAAAGTTCAGGAGTTAGTTCAAAAACACGAATCTCTACCAAAAGATATTGAATGGCACATGATTGGGCATTTGCAAACGAATAAAATTAAGTTCATAGCACCTTTTGTGTCACTAATACATTCGGTCGATAGTTTGAAATTGCTAAAAGAAATAAATAAAGAAGCCATAAAAAACAATAGAATTATAAATGTTTTGCTTGAAATATTTATTGCACACGAAGAAACCAAATTTGGTCTAAATCAAGATGAAGCATCTGAAATATTAAATTCTAAAGAGTATAGCATATTAAAAAATATTCAAGTTTGTGGAGTGATGGGAATGGCAACATACACCGAAAATATTAAAACAATTAAAACTGAATTTGATAATTTAAAACACATTTTCACATTTTTAAAAGCAAAATATTTTTCTAAGAACCCTGATTTTAAAGAAATCTCGATGGGAATGTCAAGCGATTTTAAACTTGCTATTGAATCAGGCAGTACCATTATCAGAGTTGGAAGCATGATATTTGGCGAAAGAGATTATTCCAAATAAATCCATAAATTGTAAAGAATTGAAAATGTTTGATTAAAGGAAAAAATAAAAAATAGTTTTTTTGTATTTAAAAAAAATATATTACTTTTACTCGAACATTATTTGAACAATATTAACACAAACACATCAATGATAAATAAAATGTTAAAGCTGAATTACTTAAAAATCTTCGCAGCAGTTGCAATTACTGCTATTTGGTTCGGATGTAAAACCGAAACTAATAACAACAATGCTAATACTGAAATTGAAGTTAATGAAGAATTAATGCAAGACTTCAATAAAGCTAAACAAGTATTTTATTCTTTGCCTTCTCCTATTGAGACTGCAATGCTTATTAAGCGAGCTGGTGCAAAGTATAACGAAGAGTTTTTAAATCCACTTGAAAATGTAGCAAAATATACTACAAATAAAAGCATGGCTTTAAACCTTGGTGTTTATAGTGCCGATTTAAGTTTTGCAAGTATGTTTGACCAACCTCAAGCATCTATTAAATATTTATCTCAGTGTAAGAAATTAGCTGATGATTTAGGAATTTTAAATGCTATCGACAAAACTATTATCGAAAGAATGGATAATAACGTTAATAATAGAGACTCTTTAATGGATATTATTTCTGAAACATTAATGAACTCAAACTCATTCCTTAAAGAAAACGATAGACCAGAAACAGCAGCTATTATTTTAGTTGGTGCTTGGACTGAGGGTTTATATATTGCTTCTAAAATTGCAAAAACATCGCAAAGCAATAAAGAAATGATTGACAGAATAGTTGACCAAAGATTATCTTTAAATACTTTATTAAGCCTTTTAGATGAGTATAAAGATGGCAATGCTAGCGAAACTGTTAAAGAATTACTTGTAGAATTAAATGCTTTAAATGCAATTTTTGAAAAAATTCAAGTAACAACTTCAAAAATTGAAGCTTCTGTTGATGATGCTACTAACCAAACAACTCTTAACAGCAAAACTAAAATTGTTATTACTCCTGAAGTATTTGATAGTTTATGTAGTAAAGTTGAAGAGTTTAGAACTAAAATTGTAAGCTAATTATGAAAAGACTAGTATTTGTAATATCAATATTTGCATTGGTTCTTACATTTAATTTAAATGTTAACGCACAGTGTAAAAATTTTGCTAAGAAAATTTGCAAAATGGAGCTTCTGCCTTATATTCATGATGGTATTTATAATGCAACAACTTTAGCTGAAGGAGAAACAGCAGAATTATATAAAACATTTTATTCAGGACAAGAATATAGAATTTCTATTTGTGGAGATGATTTAATTCCTAAAGTAGAATTTGAAGTTATGGATGCAGATAGAAATGTTTTGTTTAGTAATAAAGATAAAAACTTTGCTAAGTCTTGGGATTTCAAACTTGAATCAAGTCAGCAATTAATTATCTCATTAGCAGTACCTACTAACGATAAAGTTTCAGACCAATTATCAAGTGGATGCGTTGCAGTTTTAGTAGGATTCCTTAATAACGAGAATTCGTTTAAGCAATTTTAATTGTTACATAAAATATTGAAAACCGCCAATTGGCGGTTTTTTTTTGCTTATTATTTTTAATATTTATAATCAAAATAATTACAAAATCAGAATGACAATAATTTTTTGTATTTTTACTTTTATTAATAATTTGAAATGAATTTAGAAGAAATTGAATACCAAATAAGGCTTTTTAAATCAGAAGGAAAAAAAATATTTGCTACTTCTTCTTTTCAGGGACAAAGTGTTGCTTTGCTTCATCTTTTAAATACAATTGATAGTGGAATCCCAATATATTTTATTAATACAGGATTTTTATTTCCCGACACTATTTCATATAAAGATACAATTGCCAAACTTTTAAATTTGTATATTATTGAAGTAAGACCTTCTGTTCCAAAGAATTTGCAAAAAGATTCGTCGGGCAATTTGCTTTATACATCAGAACCCGATTTTTGTTGTCATTTGAATAAAGTCCAACCTCTCGACTCGATATTAGCAGAAAATGATATTTGGATTTCTGGAGTACGAGCTAGTCAGAATGAAAATAGAAAGGGTCTCAATACATTGGAAAAGGCTCCTCATAATGTTACTAGGTTTCATCCTTTACTAAATTGGACTGATAAAATTATTTATGATTATATCAAAAAATTTAATCTTCCTTCTCATCCACTCGAAAATTCAGGTTATATTAGCATTGGATGTGAGCCATGTACCAGAAAATCAGAATATGATATTAGAGAAGGTCGTTGGTTTGGATTAAATAAAAGTGAATGTGGTCTGCATACTGATCTTATTATAAAATGAAATTAAAATGAAGGTATTAATTACAGGAGGTGCAGGTTATATTGGAACAGAATTAACCATTCAACTGGAAAAAGAAACTAATGTAAATGAAATTATTATTTATGATAATTTAAGCAGAAATAATTATAATATTTTTCTTCACTCAAGAATAAAACGAGGAAAAGTAAAATTTATAAAAGGTGATATTTTAGATTCTAGAAAACTAAAGGAAATACTGAAAGATATTGATGTTGTTTATCACTTGGCAGCTAGAGTAACTACTCCTTTTTCAAACGAATCACCACATCTTTTTGAACAAGTAAATAATTGGGGAACAGCAGAATTAGTTTATGCAGTTGAAGATTCAAATGTTAAGAAATTTATTTATGTGAGTAGCTCTTCTGTTTATGGATCTTCAGATAATAAGGTCGATATTAATACTTTCCCGAATCCCGAAACTTTTTATGGAATTTCAAAATTACAAGGCGAGAAACATGTTGAAAGATTATTCAATAAAATTGACACTTATATTATAAGAAGCGGAAACGTTTATGGTTTTGGTGTAAGCATGAGATTTGATGCCGTAATTAATAAATTCATGTTTGACGCAAGTTTTACGGGACGAATTTCTGTAAACGGAAATGGAAAGCAGCACAGAGCATTTGTTCATGTCGATAAACTTGTAGATGTTCTGAAAAACATCAATTTATCAGGCTATAAATCAGGGATTTATAATTTAGTTGATAAGAATATATCTGTAATTGAACTTAGCGATTTAATTAAAGACATTTATCCAGATATTGAGATGATATTTATTAATCAGCATTTAAAATTGCGAGAGTTAATAGTTATTCCTGATGATAGACTTCAGAAATTAATTTCTATTCCTGAGAAAAACTTAAGAGAAGAGTTTGAAGAGTTTTCAATTAAATTTCATAATAGTTCTATTGAGTAAGATACTATTTACAGACCAAGATAATATCCAAATCTTTATAAAAATACTTTTTAAGCAAATTATAAACTCTAATCGCAACTCGTTTTTGTTTATATAATGATGAGTGATTTGTGGGTTTTGTATTTCTATACGAACGATTGTATATTCCTGAAGCTTTTAAATCATAAATATCTTCTTGATTAGCCAAATCAAAACCAAACAAATATAATTTTCTCCATTTTCGTTTTTTCCACATATTTTTGAATGGTTTTTCGATGTTTTTAGTCATTTCAGAAAAGCTAGAAGTTTTTCTGAATATTTTTTCAATTTTATTTTCGTCAGATTGTTTTAACAGTCTGTTTTGAGCAAAATAGATTTGACCTTTTTTTCTTGAATCAATAGGATAAGTTGTATGAAATGACATATAAATCTGTCCTTTCTGAAAATAGATATAATTTGTGATATTAATGTATTTAATAGACTTACCCTCAGATGTATAAAAAACTAAAATAGTATCAATATCTTGATTTTTAAGAAAATGAATATAATCTCGGGTTATGTTTTCGGAGGTTTTGTAGTTAAAGGTGTCGGGGTGTAGATTATTGGTTTTATAGAAATTCCCAATTGAGATATTTTCAAAAAAAAATAAAAAAACAAATGCTGTATAAAAGCTCTTCACTTGATACAATTAAATATTGTTTAAAAAAAATCTTAAATCGTGACAATTAATTTTTATACAAAAAATCATAAATTCCCTTTTTATCACCTTTTATTGTCTTGCTATTAAAAATAAATTTAGATTTCTCTTCTATTAAAAAATTAGATTTATCGATTTTGCCGTTTTCAATTACCAAGCTAGATAAACCAAATTCCCCTTTCTTTTGATAAACTGTGGCTGAATATTTTGAGTTAGAAATTTTAATGTTTTTTGCAATAAACTTAGATTCATCCTTCGATGCTAATCCAATAAAAGCATTATTTATAGTTATATTATCAGCATAAACATTAGATTTTTCACCACTACTTACTGCCTTATCGCTAATATCAAATAAATTAACATTTAGGATTTCTATTTCTGAACCAGAAAAATCTAATGCATCATTTCCGGTGTTATTTATAGAAGAGTTTTTAATTACTCCTTTGCCAAAATCAATGTCAATGGCATCTGAAAATGTTGAGCTAATTGTGCAACTATCAATAACGAAGTTACTTCGGATAATATTTAAAGCGTCTTCTGATTTATTGTTTTTTATTGTACAGTTTGTAAATTGTACATCTGCCTCGTAAAAGGTTATTGCACCTGTAACTGTCCAATTATTATCTTCGGGATTGTTTAAGTTATTGAATGTAACATTAACAAATTCAGACTTTTCATTAGTGTTTTTAATTAAAATTCCGCCTGTTCCATAGGAAGAAAAAATGATATTATTACTTTTATTTCCTTTTGCAAAAACTGCTGATTCGCAATATATATTTGAATTATTTTTCAGCTTAATATTGCTTCCTTCCTCAATAATAACTTTATATCCCGATGGAATATAAATATCATTTAATAATTCTATTGACTTTTGTTTAAACGAGATTGTTTTATTTTGCTCACGTATATTAAATAACGACTTATCAAAATATTCAGAAACTAACACACTTTTTGAATTATCAACTTTCGGAAAAATTCTGCCTCTGTATTTTTGCTTCAAATCAAGTCCATAAATAGTTGAGTATAAGGTAAATTTTTTATCATCTGTACGGATAAATTTCTTTGGAATTACAATAGTATCATATTGATAAGGCATAATAATTTTATTGATGTCAATCTTTGTAAGTGAATCTAAATAAATTTCAGTAATTTTTATGGCAAGAGGAATATTTGACCTAACCATAAGTATGCCTTCGTTATAAAAAAGCCTTGCAGTTAAACGGTTATCTGTTGTAAAATTATTTTTAATGTCTTTAATATTCCCTACAATTAAATCAGGATTAAACTGTGGTTGATAACTCTGACGATATAATTCTGGGTCAAGATTGTTCATTAAGTTTTGATTCAGACTAATGAAATGCATAATTGAAGTATCGTTTGCATATTTATAAAGTTCATTATTAAATGCTTTTATAAATACAGTATCAGAAAATAAAAAGGGATAAAGAGGGTAAGTATGTTTATTATTATAGTTTTTTCCAGCATAATCATTAAAGCCCTTTTGAATAGGAAGACTTACTTTATAACGAACAAAACTAGATGGGTCCCAAGCAATTGGCTCAAATTTATCGTTAACAGGGTTAAAATATAATTTCACATTATGGCAAGTCATGGAATGATGTGCTAAAAACATATCACACAAAGCAATATATTTAGCAAACTTACTTACATTAAAACATTGCGATGCAGATATTTGTTCAGATTTTAATAAATTCATTTTCAGCAATGCTCTTGCAAATATATTTGCAAGGACAGTATCTTTAACAATCTTTTTTTCGCTGTAGGCATCTAATTCAGGAAAACCGTTATTATTGTATGTTAAGTTACAATCCATGCAATCATTCTTAAATCGTAGAATTACACCTTCACGATATTCAGATGATTCGACAAGCTCTTTAGAAAAACCTTCTTGTAAAATATAAATCCCATTTTCTTTGCCATTTAAATACAATCTTACAAAATGAGCATCGGTTGAAATAAATCCTTCATTTTCAAGAAAACCAGAAAAAATATAGCTATAAAAATTGTTTTCAAGAAATGGTCTTACTAAAGAAAGTTTCTTTTTGCCAAACAAATAGCTATCGTCTGTAATATCAAAACGATATGAGCAATTTTCTAAACCTCGATTGTAGTTTGACGGCATATCGCCACGAATTCTAAGCTTAATTTCGTACTCATTTTCATTATATTTTATAGTCGCTTTAATATCTTTCCAACTACCTTGACTTACAAAATTTTTTGAAGACTTTACTTTTTCAAGACGTTTTTTCCTTTGCTTTTCTAATTTACTATAATTTTCATCACTAATTTCTAAATATACAATTGGAATCTCACTATTCTGAAAAGTAAAAAGCCTATTAAAATCTTCTTTTATTCTTGGAATAATTGTTTCAGCAACATACTCACGTAATTGAAGGTCGTTTTGGATGTTTTTAATAAAAATGTAAATAACTGGCGATAATGCTATAATAACAAGAATTATTGATAATTGAAGTATTCTTTTTTTCACTAAATAAAACTAAATATTATTGAAAAACATTTTTTAAGAATGCAAAAGTAAAATTAAAATCAAATTAACCCAAATTACGCATTAGAAAACTTGAAAGGTAGATTCAAGTATCAAATGCAACAAATCAATTCAAAGATGCAAAAAATATTTTAGACGATGTTTGAAGGGTGTACGACAAATATCCATTATTAAAGAAACTTTTTTTGAAAAGCGAATTCTTTTACTTTTTTTATCGAAAAAAAGTAACAAAAAACTTTTAACTGAAAGAACTCCCTCCGCCTACGGGTTAGCTACGCTGATTCGCAAAGCGAATTCGCTCAAACAGCTTTCAGTTAATAAGGATTTGTTTTTTATGCTACGCAATTCCTTTCTATAACTGAAATTTGATAAAAAAGGAAATTTGTCGTACACCCTGTTTGAAGCTTCTGTTTTCTCTTGAAAAAGATTTTATAGTTAGCTACAAGTATATATAAAAAAACACTTACCGCAAGTTATTGTGTGCTATATGTTGCGGTAACTGATTATTTTTTGCCACTTACCGCATTATATTGAGTTGCGGTCATTGATATAATTTCAATTTACTAGGTTTTTGAAAGATAGTTACGGGTTAGTAAATTTCAAATAATTAGTTATTTGTAAAAAATATTCTTTTGACCATATTTCAATATTTTCTTTATTTTTAATAAAATTAACAATATCTGATTTTACAAGTTTGAAATCAACGGATTCTATTCTTGTTTTCAATTTTTCTATAAATTCATGTATTGAAAGTTCATTCGAATCAATATGTTTGCTTTGAAATGCTCGTTGAGCAAAGTGTGATAAATTCAATTCAATTCCATTACGGACATACCATTCAAAGTCGAACCAATCTCGTCCTTTAATTCGATTTTTCCAATTTCTAAAAAGTAAAGCGTGCATTTTTCCTGCAAATAAATCGGGTAGAGAAAAGGTTTTAATAAAAAATGAAAATGGCTGTAATAATAATTTATTTTCGGTAGAAAAACCTAGTGGCGGATTGGTATCAACTTCAATTTTTATTTTAATATTTTTATTATTTGGTAAGTTTAGCGAATAAATTGGCAAAGTTTGTTTTAAAAAAGCAGACTCAATATTTGTTTTATTTGATTTTAGCTTTTCTTTAATTTCAATTGCAATTCCTAAAGCATTGAATTCTGTTTCTATTGATTTAAAATATGGATTCAATGAAAAATTCGGATTTGAAGAAAGTAACGAAAAATCTAAATCTTCAGAAAAACGGTCTAATCCATGAAAAATTCTCAAACAAGTTCCACCGTAAAAGGCTGCATTCTCGAAAAAACCTCCACGATATAAACCGGCAAGAGCAATTTCCTGCATTAATTCCCGAGTCGCATTTGTAACATCTGCAGTTGTTGCCATAGAATATTTTGACAACATTTTTTCAAAAATTTCCATTATAATGTTTTTAGTATTTTTAATAGAAATTCTAATTCCTTATGTTTATAACCGATTTTTATACATTTTTCAATAATCGAAAAATCAATTTGTTCAATGTGTTGAAAATCTGCTCTTAAATCGTCAAATAAAAAACTTTGCATTGATTTTAAAGAATTTAGATTTAGATTTTTTGTAAATAAAAGTTTATCACACAATGCTTTCTCTGGTGTAGCCATTAAAAAATGATACTGATTGTTGATATTCTCTTGAGTTATTCCTATGGAATAATATTCGATAGGAGCCTGAATATAATTGAAATCGCCAAATAATGTAACGAATTTTTTAGCTCGCTTGGGAATTATAGAAACCGTAGTAGTTGTTTTTTCGGGAATTATTCCGTAAAACGACAATGCAGAATCCATTGAAATATAAGATGGTCCGTATATTATATTTGCTAATATTTCTTTACTTATTTTTTGAGTCCTATATTTTTCAGAAACAACATAAAGCCCTTTTTTTAATGAAACTATTTCACCATCATAAATAAGTTTTGAAATTTTATCGTTAATTGACTTATAATTACTTAACAATAATTTTAATGCTCCATGCGTAAATGGAATATTTCCAAATTGATTTAATTGATACATTACTATTAATAATTATTTTGCAAATATAACGAAATTTGCACAGATAATCGAAATAAAGTAGATTATCTATGTAAAATATTGATATTTGTTTATACCGATACGGAACGACCTGTTCCGATTCATCGGAAGGTTTGCAAAAAAATTCATTAGGCATTACCTGTTCCGATTTATCGGAAACTGACTCTAAGCGAATTTTGCTTTGCAAATTCACAAAGATTCAGTATAAAATGAACTGCATCGGCATAATACCAAGTAATGGTTGAGTTTATAATAGAATAGGGACATTTTTTATAGCTTAACAATTTGCCAATGACCTCCTTTATCATGTCCAATCCTCTTAATTCTACCATCTGCTTTTAATTTAGTTAAATTCCATTCAACGCCTCGTTTACTCAAACCAGTTATTTCAGCCAATTCCCGTTGAGTGATGAGTGGCTTATTTTTTATTAATTCTAATATTTTCTCCACAGTTTTCTCCACAGTTTTCTCCACAGTTTTCTCCACAGTTATATTTGAGTCAATTTGCGAAATGTCTGATATTAAGGGGATTTTAACAATAAAGTTATCTTCTTCTATAAACTCTGGTTTTTTACCATAATAGGCTTTTGA
>Ga0209211_10005203_pt1 | contig 19658 bp, 19 predicted proteins | sample RifGroA2_FD_183992 | JGI IMG/M metagenome (GOLD analysis project Ga0209211, IMG submission 183992) | Groundwater microbial communities from Rifle, Colorado, USA - Groundwater A2 (SPAdes) (version 2) | ecosystem: Environmental > Aquatic > Deep subsurface > Groundwater | place: Rifle, Colorado...
GAGGAGCTGCGTGCTATGGAGCCCCATGTTCTCGTACGCCTGGTTGACGATGAGCTTCATCGCGACGAGCTGGGGCAGGGGCAGGCTCGCGAGCTGCCGGGCGCGGCGCAGGACCTCCTCCTCCAGCGCGGCGAAGGGCACGGCCTCGTTGATCAGCTCGATCTCGGCCGCCTCCTTGCCGCTGAGCGGCTCGCCGGTGAGCGCGTGCCACTTGGCGCGCGCGAGCCCGAGGCGATAGATCCACATCCCCGAGAGGTAGCAGCCCCAGGCGCGCGAGTACGGCGTGCCGATCTGGGCGTCCTCGGCGGCGATCACGAGGTCGGCGCACAGCGCCATGTCCGAGCCGCCGCCCACGCACCAGCCGTGCACCTGGGCGATCACGGGCTTGGGGCTCCGCCAGAGACTCATGAACTTCGGGACGGGCGCGTGGAAGGCGCTCGTCGCCCCGATCATGTCCTTGCCGGGATCCCAGCGGCCCTCCGTGTAGAGCAGGTCCTTGAAGTGGGCGAAGTCGCCTGAGAAGTCGAACCCGGCGCAGAAGGCGCGGCCGGCCCCGCGCAGGATGATGACGCGCACCCGGGGGTCGCGGTTGGCCTCGCCGACGGCCTGCTCCAGCTCGTCGGGCATCGGCGGCACGATGGTGTTCAGCCGCTCCGGGCGATTGAGCGTGATCGTGGCGAGCGCGCCGTCCGTCTCGTAGAGCAGGGTCTCGTAGGCCATCGGGAGCCTCCTCGTCGGAGGCTACTGTACGACAGAAGCGGCTACGCCAGGTCGGCGAACACGCGGGCGAGCGCCTCCTCGAGCACGCGCTGCTCGACGGGCTTGTGCACGAGCGCGACGCCGGGCTGCCTCAAGCGCGCGTCGGTGAGGCCGAGCCCGGTGCCGGTGATGACGATGACGGGCAGGCGCGGGTGGCGGCGGCGCACCTCCTCGAGCACGACCCAGCCCGACATCCCCGGCATCAGGAGGTCGGTGAGCACGACGTCGTAGCGCTCCTGCTCCACGCGCGCGAGCGCCGCCGCGCCGCTCGACACGAGGTCCACGGCGTACCCGAGCGCCCTCAAGACGACCTCGAGGGCGTCCCGGACCGCCATGTCGTCGTCCACGACCAGCGCCCGTCGCGCTCCTCCGCTGCTCATCGCGTCCTGTCCGGCGCGCGAGGCGCGCCACCGGGAAAGAGACGCAAAGCCGGTGCCAGCGAGCGGTGCGCGGCCAACTGCTTGTCAGGACAGGCTCTCAAGTCCGCGTCCCGTCGCGCGGCGGACGGGCCGTCGGCCGGAAAGCTGCCGCGACGCGTCAGGGCTGGCCGGTGGTCAGTTCCGGCCATTCATCATGCCGTCCTGGCGTCGAGATTCCAGGCGGCGAAGCCGCCGATGAGGTCCAGCACCTCGGTGCGGTCCGCCAGCTCGAGCAGGCTCGCCGCGGTGGAGGAGCGGAGCCCCGTCTGGCAGTAGACGAGGACGGGTCCCGGGGGGATCTCGGCGAGCCGCGCGCGCAGCCGGTGCAGCGGCACGCTCAGGCTGCCGGGGATCGCGCCGCGGCGGGACTCGGACTCGAAGCGGACGTCCACGAGCGGGAGCCGTCTCGCGGCCAGCGCTCGCGTAGCTCGGCGGTCGTGAGGCGCGTCGTCTGGCGCAGCACCTCCGGGCGCGCGGCGGCCGCCCCGATGCCCCCCGCGAGGACGCCGAGCACGTTGTCGAAGCCGATGCGCCCCAGGCGCAGGGCCGAGACGCGCTCGGCGCCCGGCGCGGTGACCAGCACGAGCGGGCGGTCGGGCGCGAGCAGGATCCCCGCCCACGTCGCGTAGCGGCCGCCGAGGCCGATCGCGAGACTGCCGGCGAGGTGGCCCGAGGCGAACTCGGCCGGGTCGCGCGTGTCGAGCACCTGGGCGCCGTCCCGCTGCGCGGCGAGGACCTGCTCGAGCGCGAGCGGCGCCAGCTCGCGGTCGAGCGCGCGCTCGAGCGTCGGGCGCTCGCGGCGGTTCAGCTCGGCGTCGTACGCGAAGTACTCCGGCGCCTCGGGCTGGTCGGCCGTGATGAGCCGCACGAACGCCTCCCGGCTCATCGGCTGGAGCGCGTAGTTGTCGCGCCGCTCCCCGGCGATCGTGGAGACCGTCTCCGCGCTCAGGCTCTTGCCGCAGAGCGAGCCCGCGCCGTGCCCGGGGTAGACGCGCGTCTCGGGGGGCAGCCCGAGGAGCTTTCCGTGGACCGACTCGTAGAGCTGGCCCGCGAGGGTCTCCGCCGAGACGCCGGCCGAGGCCATCAGGTCGGGGCGCCCGACGTCGCCGATGAAGAGCGTGTCGCCCGTCAGCACGGCCTGCGGCGCGCGCGCGTCCTTCGCGAGGTCCCAGACGAGGAGCGAGATGCCCTCCGGCGTGTGGCCCGGCGTCTCGAGCGCCTCGAGGCGCACCGTGCCCAGCTCGAGCCGGTCGCCATCGGCGAGCGGGGAGAACGCGTACTCCGCCCGCGCGCGCGCCCCCAGGTGGATGCGCGCGCCCGCGCGGTCGCGCAGCTCGAGGTGGCCCGCCACGAAGTCGGCGTGGAAATGCGTGAGGATCGCGTGCTCGATGCGCAGGCCGAGCCTGGCGGCGTCGGCGAGGTACTCGTCCACGTCGCGCCGCGGGTCGACGACCGCGGCCCGGCCCGTGCGCTCGTCGCCGATCAGGTACGAGGCCTGCGAGAGGCAGCCGAGGTAGTACTGCTTGAAGATCATCCCCGCCCTCCGGGTCCCGGCTTGCGGGCCACCGGGTCCTGACTCGCGGGCCAGTATACGCCCCGCTCCCGGGACCATGGACAGCGCGCGGCGCCTGCGGTATCGTCCCGGCCATGGCCAAGAACCCGTTCGCTCTCGACGGCAAGACCGCGATCGTCACCGGCGGCGGCACCGGCATCGGCAAGTCCATCGCGCTCGAGTTCGCGCGCGCGGGCGCCGACGTCGCCATCTGCTCGCGCAAGCTCGAGCACCTCGAGCCCGTCACGAAGGCCCTGCGCGACCTCGGGCGGCGCACCTTCGCGATGGCGGTGGACGTCCGCCAGGAGGACCAGGTCAAGGCCATGGTCGAGCGCGCCGTCGCCGAGTGGGGGCGCCTGGACGTCATGGTGAACAACGCCGGCGCCTCGTTCCGCGCCAAGCCCGAGGACATCTCGGCCAACGGCTGGAACACGGTGGTCGGCATCAACCTGACGGGCGCGTTCCTCGGCTGCAAGTGGGCCGGCCGGCAGATGATGCAGCAGGGCGGGGGCGTGATCATCAACATCGCCTCGATCGCCGGCGTCTACGGCTCGACGATGATGCCGCACTACGGCGCCGCCAAGAGCGGCGTCATCATGCTCACGCGCGAGCTCGGCACCGCCTGGGCGCGCAAGGGCATCCGCGTGAACTGCGTGGCACCGGGGCCGGTCGAGACCGAAGGCTACCTCGACGTCCTCAAGCAGGCCGGGCCCGACGGCAAGAAGACCTACGACGCCGTCGCCGCGCGGGTCGGCATGGGGCGCTGGGGGAAGGTCGAGGAGATCGCCTACCCGTGCGTCTTCCTCGCCTCGGACGCGTCCTCCTGGATGACGGGCGAGACGATCGTCGTGGACGGCGGCCCCTCGGCGCGCGACATGGAGGGCTGAGGCGCCGCGCGGCGGGCGTCGCGGTTGACCCCCCTGGAGCGCTCCTATAACATGGGTGCTTGCGCCGCTTCGCGGTGACCGTAGCTCAATTGGTCAGAGCACTGGACTGTGGCTCCAGGGGTTGTGGGTTCGATTCCCATCGGTCACCCCATGAACGGAGACGAGGCGCGGCGCGAGGCGCCCGTAGCTCAGGTGGATAGAGCGTTGGCCTCCGAAGCCAAAGGCCAGAGGTTCGAATCCTCTCGGGCGCACCACTCGCCGCCGCGGTCGGAGGTGGGACTGGGCCGTTAGCTCAGTTGGCAGAGCAGCTGACTCTTAATCAGCGGGTCCAAGGTTCGAGTCCTTGACGGCCCACCAATCAAGTCAGGGGGGTTAGCGGGCGCCGCCGCAGGCGCCCGCAGCCCTGCTGACGCCACGCTGACGGTTTCCGGCCGCGCACCAACCTTCGAGCTCCCGAACCGATGTACGAGATTGTGGACATTCCCCCGCATTCACGGTCGTGCCATGCTCCGGCCGCTGCGATGGAGAAAGGCCGGGGCGTGTTCGCGGATTTCGAGGAGTTCGTGGGAGCTCACCGAGGGTGTGGTGTCCTCACGGGCGGAGCGGACGAGGTGACGCCCGATGGGTACCTCCTCTGGGTCCGCTGTCCGTGCGGCGAAGCGCTCGAGCGGTGGGTAACACCCGAGGTTGCGGAGCACGATCTCCTCTGGTCGCGGCTCCCGGCATGCAAGCGGCGTTATCCCTTCGCCGGAGGTCCCTGCCACAGGAAGTCCTTCCAGCTGATCGCGGCGAAGCCAAGTCGCTCCGCCGCCGGTTCGTCGCCACGCTCGCAGATCACGAGGGGGCGATACTCGGGAAACCGTCGGGTGAATTCCCCGAGCCCTCTCAACGTCTGCGGCGTCACGCGCCCTGTGGTGACTTCGATCGCCCATCGGCCCCACGCTCCGTCGAGGACGCCGTCCACCTCGAACGGCTCCTCTCGCCAGTACGCCACGCGTTGCTCGGCATTCCACGCATGGCTCAGGCAGCCGTTCTCGATCCACGCGCCGAAGCGCGCCGGATCTCGATCCGGTGCGGGAAAGCTGTCGGGATGCACGGCAGCCAGCAACGCCTGGTTGAGGACGACGAGCTTGGGCGGCGCGGCGCGCCCGCGCGCGGCCCGACGTCCGTGCTTCGGGAGCGCCGCGACCAGGAAGGCTTCCTCCAGAAGGTGCAGGTAGTGCGCGATCGTCTCCAGCGCGCCGCGCTCCTGGAGCTGTCCCTGGAGCTTCTGGAGCGAGACGATCTGGGCCGGCGAGGTGACGGCGACCCCGAAGACCTGCCGCAGCAACGCCGGCCGCCGCACCGGTCCCAGCGCAAGCAGGTCGCGTCCAATGGCGGGCTCGATGATGGCATCGCGCACGTAGGCTGCCCAGCGTCCCGGGTCGTCCCGGAGGCCATGGGCGCCCGGGTAGGCTCCCCGGCGAACCCAGGTGTTCACCGCCTCCTCTTCGGACAGGCCGAACGCGGCCGCCAGAGCGCGCGGCGACCAGTGCGTCAGCGTCAACTTCTCGAACCGGCCGGCAAGACTCTCGCGCGAGCCCCGGGCCAACCGGAGCGCGGACGACCCGGTGGCGACGACATGAACCGGGACGCGCCGTCGCCGCAACCGATCCCATTCGCCCTTCAGCCGCGCCGCCCAATCTCCCAGGACGTGCGCCTCATCGAGGAGGACGGTCACGCGGCCCTGGGCGCGGGCGATCGCTTCTGCTCGTGTCCAGATCCCTTCCCAGAACCCCGGCAGGGCAGCCTCCGGGCCGTCGCACGCCGCGTAGAGCGCTGTCGCGCCGGCCTCCCGCTGGAGCTCGAGCAGGAGTGTCGTCTTTCCCACCTGGCGGGGCCCCGCGAGGAGCTGGATCCGGGTGGGCGGCTCCTCGGCCAGGCGTTGCCGGACCAGCCGGCGGCAGCTCTGGTAGTCCACGGATCTAATTATACTCGAATAATTATTCGACTACGTCCTGGACACGAGGAATCAACGCAGGAAAGACAATCAGCATCTTGCCGACCCTGAGGCGCCGACCGGCGAGGAAGGAAGCCGCGCGCGGGAACTCGACCTGACTACTGCCCCGAGGGGCTTTCGGAGGTGGCGGGCTCGGAGACAAGAGCAGCCGCGGCGGCGAGTCTCTTGCGGTACAGCATCCAGTGGGCGACGAACAAGGCGATGCCGATGCTGCCCAGCAGGGCCACCGTGTCGCTGGGGTGCAGCAGCGTCACCAGGGCCACGGCCATCAGCGCCAGGCGCTGGCTCCAGTCCGAGGCACGGCTTCGGCTGAACCGGGCCTGGAGGCTGAAGGTGACGCCCACGGAGGCCATGAACACCAGCAGCATGGCCCCGATCTGCGCCAGGCCCGGTTCCAGCACCAGCTGGGGACGCACGAACATCGCGGCCATGAGCACGAACAGGGACGAGCAGATCTGGACGGCGCGCACCAGGGTGCGCATGAAGGAGGCTTCGGCGATCTTGGAGGTGACCGCGGCGACCACCGAGGTGGGCGGCGTCAGCTCTCCCCACACCGCCAGGAAGAACGCAAAGAAGTGCACCGGCCAGGGGTCCAGCCCGAACTTGACCATGTGCGGGGCGATCACCAGCGCAGTGAGGATATAGGTGGGGGCGGGAGGCAGGCCCATGCCCAGCAGTGCCCCAAAAGCGAATGCGACCAGGGCCATCACGGCCACGTTGACTCCTGCCGCGTCCACCAAAATGAAGCCCACCTTGGTCGGCACGCCGGTGTTCACGAACGCCGAGGTCAATATCCCCAGCGTCGCCAGGAGCAGCGTGAGTTCCGCGGTCATCAGCGCGAAGTTGTCCAGGAATCGCAGCGAGGGCGCACCCACGGCGCGTAGCCGGGCCGGGCCGCCCTCGTGCCACCCCTGCACGAGTCTCGACGCCACCATCAACGACGCCACCCCCGCGAAGACATAGAGGGCGGCGAAGATGGGCGGCTGACGGGCAGCGCTCAAGCCAAGGCCCGAGTTCCTGGCCGAGCGATACGAGATCTTCCGCAAGGCGAGCTGAGGTAGGCCCCGACCAGCGTAGAGCGCGATGGCTTCCGGCTGGCGGACGCCTGTCTCCAGCACCAGGCGGATCAGGCCGAGCCGCCGCGCCTCGGTCTCGAGCGCGGCGAGTAGCGACCCTCCACCCCGGCCACGCTAGGCGGTCTGCAGCGCGAGATCGAACGACGCGGCGTAGCCCGGCGCGGCGGGCGTGACCGCAAGCGTGAGCTGGCCCCGCGCGCGGCGATAGATGCCGTCGCGCGCGTTGCGCAGCCGGCTCTGGCCCCGGGTGGCGTAGGACGCCTGGGCGTGGACCTGGTCGGTGAGCGCGTCGTCGAAGAAGAGCTGCGAGGTGAACTCGTGCGTCCGCCCGCCGGCGGCGGCCGACCGGACCTTGAAGTGGATGTGCACCGCGCGGCCCGGATACGCCCCCGGGTAGATCGTGGTGAACCGCGCGAGGCCGTCGGCGTCGGTCACCTGGTACCCGCGGAGGAACTTCTTGCCGACCGTGCTGCCGCCGGGGTCCGCCACGTCGGAGTAGGCGCCGAGCGCGTCGCAGTGCCACAGGTCCACCGTGGCGCCCGGCAGCGGGGCGCACGTCCCCGACACCAGGCGTGAGACGCGCAGGGCCAGCCGGAGCGGCGCGCCGGGCTTCTCGGTGCCGTCGGAGGGATCCGAGCGAATGTCCGAGCGGTGGAGCTTGGCGTCCACGAAGTACGGCCCCTCGGTCAGGGCCGCCCGCGCCGAGGAGCGCGAGGGTCTCCCGCCGCGTCAGCAGGTGCCCGATCGGGCGGTCGTCGTCGGACATGGCAACGTCGAGCATACCTTGACGGGCAAGATGACGGGGAGGCACCATCCCGCCGATGACCGCCTCCGCCGAACACTCGCCGTCGATGATCCACGCCCTCGACCACGTCGTCATCGCCGTGCGCGATCTCGACGACGCCGTCGCCGCCTACCGCGCGGTGCTCGGCCGCGCGCCGTCCTGGCGCGCCGAGGCGCACGGGGGCGGCGCCACCGTGGCCACCTTCGTCCTGGCCAATGTGGCGATGGAGCTGATGGCCGCGTCCGGGCGCGGGGCGACGGCGGAGCGCCTCACCGCCGTCCTCGACGCAGAGGGCGAAGGGCTTGTCAGCCTCGCCTTCGCCACCGGCGACGTGGAGCGCGCGCATCGCCGCCTCGCGCGCCTCGGCCTCGAGCCCGAGCCGATCGCCGACGGGCTGAGCGTCGACGCGGAGACGGGCGCGCGCCGCGCCTGGCGACGCACCCGCGCGGCCACCACCCGCACCCACGGGGTCCGCATCTTTCTCGTGCAGCAGGCCGCGCTTCCCCCCGGCCGCCTGCTCGCCCCCGAGCCCGCGACGGTGACCGGGCTCGACCACGTGGTGATCCGCACCCCCGACCCCGAGCGGGCCGTCGCGCTTTACGGCGCGCGGCTCGGCCTCGACATGCGGCTCGACCACTCGAACGAGGCGTGGGGCGCGCGGCTCCTCTTCTTCCGCTGCGGCGATCTCATCGTGGAGGTGGCCCACGACCTGAAGGCGGGCCGGGGCGACGGGCCCGATCGCCTCTGGGGACTGTCCTGGCGCGTGCCCGACGCCACGGTCGCGCGGGCGCGCCTCGCGGCGGCGGGGCTCGACGTCTCGGAGGTGCGCCAGGGCCGCAGGCCGGGCACGCGCGTGCTCACGCTGCGCGACGGCACCTGCGGCGTGCCGACGCTGCTGCTCGAGCGAGGGGAGGCGCGCGACGAGGGCTAGCCGGGCGTCAATCGGAGTGGGCGGTAAGTCCGTTGCGGGTTCCTCCGGTGTTCCCATCCGTAGGTTGGCCAAGCCGGAGGGCGTCAAGCCGGCGTCGCGGTAGTCGACCTCCCGAAGGCCACGGCGCGTCGAGGATCGCCGCAGCTCAAGCGATGCGTCTCCGCCGAGCGATTCCCTTTGTCGACCGGCGGGTCGGGGCGACGATGACGAGACGCAGCTCGCGGCCGAGCGCAGTCGCCCAGCGAAACAGCGTGCGCAGCTCGAGGTTCTTGACCCGCCCGGATTCGAGCTTGGCGATCGCGGGTTGGCTGATGCCCATTCTGTCGGCCAGCTCCCGCTGGGTCATGCCGCGCCGTTCTCGCAGGGCGGCGAGCTCCTGCTCGATCCTCATCTCGGCAAGGTTCTCCTCGACCAGCCGCCTCAGGGACGCGTCCTTCACGATCTTCCGGTCGACCCACTTCATGAACGCCGTCTTCTTTACCGCCATACGCCCTCCGCGTCTCCTGCCCGAACGGTCGGCTTTCTCGTCCCTCACGCCTTCCGACTCCGCTTCGCCCGGGCCTCGAGATCGGCCTTGAACCGTCTGGCCTGGGCCAAGGCGGACTCGGGAATGCGATCCTGCTTCTTGATGATCCCGTTGAACAAGGTGATCGTGCGGCGCCCCGGTCCGTACACGGGGAAGATGCGCACCTGTTTGCCTCGCAGTTCGTGCAGCCCACCGCCCAGCGCCTTGGAGTGAGGCCGGCGCAACTCGTTGCCACGCTCCTCGGCAAGCTTGATCAGCGCCAGCGCGTCGGCAAGATCCCGCGGCTCCAGTGAATCGATGAACGTCCGGATGGGCCGCTCGCCGGACGAGGTCTGATACTCGTCGATCGTCCACCGGGTGTCATCGGCCGTGGATTATAACCCTGGAGTAATAGTCCGGCCACCGGCGGAGCCCCGCGACCGAACGACCTCCTGATCGCGGCAGAGCGGCACGCAGGGTGCCGACCACGCTCGAGACTTGAGGGGAGCGGTACCATGGGCGCAACGGAGCGAGTGACCAGAATCGCGGACACGTCCGCGGATCGGGAGGTCATCATCACGGAGAGCGATCATGAGCTACGTGCTGTGGGTCGTGCAGGGGTTGCTCGCCCTCCTCTTTGTCTGGGCGGGCGGCGTCAAGCTGATCCTGCCGCTCGAGCAGGTCGTGGGGCCGTTCCCCCTGCCGGGCTGGTTCATCCGGTTCATCGGTGTGGCCGAGGTGCTCGGCGCGCTCGGCCTGATCCTCCCCGGGCTCCTGCGTATCCGGCCGGGGCTGACCCCGCTGGCCGCCGCGGGGCTCGTGATCATCATGATCGGGGCGACGGCCGTGACGTTGGCGGGCGGTGAGGTCCTGACGGCGATCATGCCGGCGGTGGCGGGGCTCCTCGCCGCGTTCGTCGCCTACGGCCGCTGGCGGCTGGCGCCGCACCGCCGGGCGGCCCGCCCGTCGGTGCTCGAACCAGGCCGGTAGGAAGGGAATGAGCAGGGTCCGGGTGCTGGTCGGCACGCGCAAGGGGGCGTTCGTCCTGACGGCGGACGGCACGCGCGCACGCTGGGACGTGAGCGGCCCCCACTTCGGCGGCTGGGAGATCTACCACCTCAAGGGATCGCCCGCCGACCAGAATCGGCTGTATGCGTCGCAGTCCTCGAGCTGGTTCGGGCAGGTGATCCAGCGCTCGAGCGACGGGGGCAGGACGTGGGAGGCGGTGGGGAACAAGTTCGTCTACGACGGCGTCACCGGCACGCACCAGTGGTACGACGGCACGCCGCATCCCTGGGAGTTCGCGCGCGTCTGGCATCTCGAGCCCTCGCCGACCGATCCGGACACGGTCTACGCCGGGGTCGAGGACGCCGCGCTGTTCCGCTCGACCGACGGCGGGCAGACGTGGCGCGAGCTTCCCGGCCTGCGGACCCACGCCTCGGCGTCGTCCTGGCAGCCGGGCGCCGGCGGGATGTGCCTGCACACGATCCTGCTGGACCCGAGCCGGCCCGGGCGGATCTTCATCGCCATCTCGGCGGCGGGCGTGTTCCGGAGCGACGACGCCGGCGCCACGTGGCGGCCGATCAACCGCGGCCTCAGGTCCGAGCAGATCCCCGACCCGACGGCCGAGGTCGGCCACTGCGTGCACCGCATCGCGATGCACCGGTCGCGGCCGGGCGTGCTGTTCATGCAGAAGCACTGGGACGTCCTGCGCAGCGACGACGCCGGCGAGTCGTGGCGCGAGGTCAGCGGGAACCTGCCCACCGACTTCGGGTTCCTGATCGACGTGCACGCGCACGAGCCGGACACAATCTACGTCGTGCCGATCAAGAGCGACTCGGAGCACTATCCGCCCGACGGCCGGCTGCGCGTGTACCGCAGCCGCACCGGCGGAGGCGAGTGGGAGGCGCTCACGCAGGGGCTGCCGCAGCGCGACTGCTACGTCAACGTGCTGCGCGACGCGATGGCCGTCGACGCGCTCGATCCGTGCGGCGTGTACTTCGGCACCACCGGCGGGCAGGTGTACGTCTCGGCCGATGCCGGTGACCGCTGGGCGCCCATCGTCCGGGATCTGCCGGCCGTGGTGTCCGTCGAGGTCCAGACGCTGCCGTGATCCGGGTCGTGCTCCCGGCGCATCTGCGGACGCTGGCGCGCGTCGACGGCGAGGTGACGCTCCACGTCGAGGGGCAGGTCACACAGCGCGCGGTCCTCGACGCGCTCGAGACCCGCTATCCGATGCTGCGCGGGACGATCCGCGACCACGTCACGGGGCGGCGCCGGGCGTTCGTGCGGTTCTTCGCCTGCGAGCAGGACGTGACCCACGAGCCGCCGGACGGCCCGCTGCCCGACGCGGTCGCGATTGGCGCGGAGCCATTTCTGATCGTGGGCGCGATGGCCGGCGGCTAGGATCGATCCTGCCCACGCTGAAGCGCCGAAAGGCCGGGGAAGAACGACTGACGACTCGATGACTATTAACGCGGGCTCGCGAGCACGGGTTTGATATCAAGGAAGGAGATGTCCACCGCGCTCGCCAGGACCCCGACCGCCGCGCCGAAGGCCGCCCCGTCCGCCGCCGAGATGGGCGCCCGCCAGCGGGAGATCTCGGTCTCCGAGTTCTTCACCAAGAACCGCCACCTGCTCGGCTTCGACAATCCGCGCAAGGCGCTCCTCACCTGCGTCAAGGAAGCCGTCGACAACGCCCTCGATGCGGCCGAGGAGGCGGGCATCCTGCCGGAGGTCGTCGTCACGCTGGAGGTCGCGCCGAGCAACGGGGCGCCGCCGCCGCCGGCGAGCCAGGCGACCCGCTTCCGCGTCACCGTGACCGACAACGGCCCCGGCATCGTCCGCCAGCAGATCCCGCCGATCTTCGCCAAGCTCCTCTACGGCTCGAAGTTCCACCGGCTGCGCATGAGCCGCGGCCAGCAGGGGATCGGCATCTCCGCGGCCGGCATGTACGCCCAGCTCACGACCGGCAAGCCGGTGCAGATCATCTCGCGCACCGGCCCGCGGGCGGCGGCCCACTACTTCGAGGTCTCGATCGACACCAAGAAGAACGAGCCGAGGATCTTCGAGAGCAAGAAGATCGACTGGGAGCATCCGCGCGGCACCCGGGTGACGCTCGAGGTCGAGGGGCGCTACCAGAAGGGCCGCGCCTCGGTGGACGAGTACCTCGAGCAGGTCGCGATCGCCAACCCGCACGTGCAGCTCGTCTACCGCACGCCGGAGGGGGAGACGCGGGAGTACCTTCGGACGATCCACGAGCTGCCGCGGGAGCCTCGTGAGATCAAGCCGCATCCCTACGGCATCGAGTTCGGCATGCTCCTGAAGATGCTCCACGACACCCGGAGCCACTGGCTCTCGGGGTTTCTCTCGGGCGATTTCAGCCGGGTTTCTCCCGCCGTCGCGCAGGAGATCTGCAAGACGGCGAAGCTGTCGCCGAACGCGCGGCCGCGCAACGTCCACGGCGAGGCCGCCGAGGCCCTCTACAAGGCGATCCAGGCCACGAAGATCATGGCGCCGCCGTCGAACTGCATCGCGCCCATCGGCGAGAAGGCGATCCTCCACGGGCTCTACAAGCAGATCAAGGGCGACTTCTACACCGCGGTGACGCGGCCGCCGGCGGTGTACCGCGGCAACCCGTTCGTCATCGAGGCGGGGCTGGCCTACGGCAAGGGGCCGGAGCAGGCGCCCGCGGCCCCGGAGACTCCGGCGGCCCCGCTGGCCGAGGGCGAGCAGCGCGAGGCCGACGACGAGCTGGCCCGCGTCATCCGCTACGCCAACCGCGTCCCGCTGCTCTACCAGCAGTCGGCCTGCGCGACCTTCAAGGCCGCGCTCGAGACCTCCTGGCGGACCTACGGCATCGCCCAGTCGAGAGGCGCGCTTCCGGCCGGCCCCATGGTGGTGTTCGTCCACATGGCCTCGGTCTGGGTGCCGTTCACCAGCGAGTCCAAGGAAGCGATCGCCGACTACGACGAGATCCGGAAGGAGATCAAGCTGGCGCTGCAGGAATGCGGGCGCCGGCTCGGCGTGTTCTTGAGGAAGCGCGAGCGGGCCAAGAGCGAATTCCGCCGGCGCAACATCTTCGAGCTGTACATCGAGGAGGTCGCCGAGGCCTGCGCGCGTCTCAAGGGCGGCAAGCTCGCCAAGGAAAAGCTCAAGGCCCAGCTCCAGAAGATCGCCCTGAAACGGACGGGCGGCGCCCGGACCGACGAGATCCTGGGCCGGGACGGCGGCCCGGAGGGCCTCCCCCACTCGATCGTCGTCACCCCCGACGGGCCCGAGGGGGAGGCGCCGGTGCTGCCTGCGGCCGCGCCGAGCGACGTCGCGCCGCCCGAAGAGCGGCAGCCCGAGACGGAGACGCCCACGCCGGCACGCCGGAAGGGCAAGGCCCGGGCGGCCCGGCCGCCGACGGCGGCGAAGCGCAAGACGAAAGCCGCGAAGCGCAGGAAGAGATAGAAGGACGCATGGCGCGAGCAAAGCCGAAGACCACCGGCGCGGTCGAGAAGAAGCTGGTCGGCGTGGCCGACACCGTGATCATCGCCGCCGACCGCGGCAAGGACCCGGCGCTGTCGATCCCCGTGCGCAGCCTCGCCAACGTCACCTTCAACGAGAAGCGCGGCATCATCGAGATGGGCCGGCGCACGCAGGCGCGCACGTTCTTCAACGTGGGGATGGCGAAGAAGTTCATGCAGACGGTGCTGGTGGCCGACGCGCTCGCCGAGCTGCAGCGGGCCGACCTCACGACCTCGCTCCGGGAGATCTACTACCGCACCAAGCACACGATGCAGGGCTCGCACGAGAACACGTTCGACGGCCAGAACGAGTCTGACCCGCTCATCGAGGACCTCGAGGTCGCGCTGGCGGCGCTGCGCGAGGAGCTGCACGTGCGGGCCGAGAACGCCGGCAGCATCGTGGGGCCCGTCGTGCTCGGCGACGACGGCGACCGGGTGGACTGCGCGCGCCTGGGCAAGGGCGGCTACTCGGTGCCGTCCATCGTCGAGCCGGACTTCATCGAGATCCGGCGCTGCACGGCGGACTTCGTCCTGCTCGTCGAGAAGGGCACCCAGTGGAACCGCCTCTCGGAGGACAAGTTCTGGCGCCGCTACAACTGCGTCCTCCTGACCGGCAACGGCCAGCCGCCCCGCGGCGTCCGCCGCCTGGCGCGCCGCCTGCACGAGGAGTACAGGATCCCCGTGTACGTCCTCGTGGACAACGACCCGTGGGGCTACTACATCTATTCCGTCGTCAAGCAGGGCTCGATCAACCTCGCCTTCGAGAGCGAGCGTATGGCCATTCCCGGGGCCAAGTTCATCGGCCTCTCCAGCGCCGACCCCGACCGCTACGGCCTGCCGCGCACCGTCGGCATCAAGCTGAACGACAAGGACATCGGCCGCGCCAAGGAGCTGCTCAAGTACCGCTGGTTCCAGAAGAAGCCCTGGCAGGACGAGATCAAGCGGATGCTCGCGTCCGGCCTCAAGTACGAGCTCGACGCGCTGGCCAACAAGGACTTCCGCTACCTGACCAAGACCTACCTGCCCCGGAAGCTCAAAGAGGAAGACTGGCTCGACTGACGCGGCACGCCCTCGCGGGCGGCCTACGCGTCGCGCAGCGACCAGTGGTCTCGCGGCGTCTCCAGCGGCACGGGCGGAGCGTATCCTTCCGTGGACATTGACACCCCCGCAGGCGGCCCGATAGCATGCGCGTGATGACGCACGCGCAGCGGTCCGCCCTGCATCGCTGGACCCGTCACGAGTACGATCGGCTGATCGACCACGGCTTCCTCGACGAGGACGACCCTATCGAGCTGCTCGACGGGTTGCTGCTCGTGAAGGAGCCGCAGGCGAGCCCGCACAGGACGGCGGTGCTGCTCGTGGCGAAGGCGCTGGAGCGCGCGTTCGGCGAGGGCTGGTTCGTCCAGACCCAGAGCCCGATCATCCTCGACGAGCGGTCCGAGCCCGAGCCGGACGTCTGCGTCATCCGTGGCTCGCCGCGCGATTACGTCGATGCGCACCCGACGCGCCCGGCGCTCGTCGTCGAGGTCGCGCAATCGGGACTCGCCCGCGCCCGCGGACGGAAGGCCGCGGCCTACGCGCGCGCGCAAATCGCGGACTACTGGATCGTCAACCTCGTCGATCGCGTGCTCGAGGTCCACCGTGAGCCGGCGCGACCGGGGCCGGCCCGCGCGCGCTGGGGCTACGCCGCGATCGAGACGCTCGGCGCCGACGCCTCCATCACGCCCCTCGCCGCGCCGTCCGCAGCGATCCGCGTCGCCGAGCTCCTGCCGTAGGCCGGGACGCGCCCCGCGTCCCGATCAGGCGAAGGTCAGCACGCCGCGGCCCACCGCGTCGGTCTCGATGTCCTCGTACGCGCGATTGATCTCGGCCAGCGAATAGCGCCGGGTGACGAGGCCGGCGACGTCGAGCAGGCCGCGCTCGACCCAGTCGGCGATGCGCGGCATGTCCTGGCGCGGATGGGCCGAGCCGTAGTACGTGCCGGTGATGGTCTTCTCCCCGCGCGTCAGCACGACCGGCTCGATCGGCGCCGTCTCCCCGATCGGCGCGATGCCCACGATGACCGCCGTGCCGCGCTTGCGCAGCATGTCCACGGCCATCCGCGTGGTGGCGCCGCTGCCGTAGGCCTCGAACGCGAAGTGCGCGCCGCCGCCGGTGAGCGCCTGCACCCGCGCCACCGCGTCCTCCGTCCGCGCGTTCACGGTGTGGGTGGCGCCGAACTTCCTCGCGAAGGCCAGCGCGGCGTCCTTGACGTCGACCGCCACGAGGGTGGTCGCGCCCGCCAGGCGCGCGCCCTGCAGGACGTTGACGCCGACGCCGCCGCAGCCGATCACCGCCACGCTGTCGCCGGGCTGCACGCGCGCGTTGAACACGGCGGCGCCGACCCCCGTCGTGACGCTGCAGCCGATCAGCGCGAGTTGGGGAAAATCGAGCGCGGCCGGCGCCGGGACGCAGCCCATCTCGGGGACGATGGCGTAGTCGGCGAAGCAGGCCACCTTGCCCATGTGGGCGCAGTCCCGCCCGCCGAGCGTGTGCAGGCGCGACGTGTCGTCGAAGAGCTTGCCGGAGGTGCGCGCGTGCTCGTCGCACAGGTGCGGCCGGCCGCTCTCGCAGGAATGGCAGTGCCCGCAGTTGGGCACGAAGCTCAGGATGACCCGGTCGCCGGGCTTGACCATGGTCACGCCCTCGCCCACCTGCTGCACCGTGCCGGCGCCCTCGTGGCCCAGCACCGCGGGCATGGCGATGGTGGCCTCGCCCTTCTGGAAGTGCAGGTCGCTCCGGCACACGCCGGCCGCCCCGATCCTGACGAGCACCTCGCCGCGCTTCGGCGGGTCCAGCTCCACCGTCTCGACCGAGTACGGCTTGTTGACGTCGTAGAGCACGGCGGCGGTCATGCGCATGGCGTTCTCCCTGGCGCGCCAGGGTACCCGAAATCGCCGCGCGGGGGAAGTCGAGAGCGCTACGGACGAGACCGCTTATCCTTCCACAGCCAGCGGGTGCTCGCCCGCAGACCGTCGGCCTCGAGCTGCATGTTCACGGTCAGCCGCGTGACGCCCTCGAAGAGACCGAAGTCGCCCGTCTCGGGCCGGTACGCGGGCGCTCGCCAGCGCGTCGCGCTGCCGTAGCCCGTGCTCTCGAGCCGGCCGTTCTTCCAGGTCCACGCGCCAGGCCCGGGGTGCAGCGGCCTGCCGCCGAAGAGCGCCGCGTGGCGCGCGGCCGCCTCCGCCGGCGTGCCGCTCACGGTGAGCAGCAGGGGATAGAGGGCGGCCATGCCGTGCAGGTTCGCGAGCTGGTTCTGCTCGCTCTGGGTGGCGAAGAGGCCGGGGAGCCCGAGCCGCAGCGCGCCCGGCACGAGGGAGAGCGCCGCGCCGTTCAGGTCGCGTCGCTCGATCGTCCTGACCGTCACCGGCTGCGACCAGGGAATGTTGCTCAGCACGAGGTAGCCGTTCTTCACCTCGATGCCCAGGCGGATCCTGGCGAGGCCGACGACGTTCAGGGTGTAGATCCAGGCGTTCCGGTTCTCCACCTGGCGGAACTCCCCGGTCATCTCGCGCATCCGTGGCGTCCCGCCGCCGAGCGTCGCCCGGCGCAAGATGTCCAGCACGGCCGCCTCGTCCTGCAGCTCGATGAAGATCTTCGTGGGCCGCGTGAGCAGGGAGAGCAGGATCGGCCAGCCGCGGGCCAGCAGATCGGCCGTGAAGGCCTGGCCACCGAAGCTTCCGAAGACGTCGGCGTTGCCGAGCGCGATGATCGGGTCGCCGTCCTGAGCGGCCACGTGCAGCCCCGGACCGAAGCGGTCGAGGATCGAGGAGTCGATGCCGGTGTAGCCCGAGAACATCCCGCCCCAGCTCTCCGCGACCTTCGTCCACGCGTCCTCGGTCAGGTTCAGCGAGAGCAGGAACACCGGGTCGGGCGTCACCACCGGCACGCGCAGGACCGCGCCGCCCTCGCGCACGGCGAGGAAGCCGCGCAGCTGGTTGTAGAGCTGACTGTCGGGCAGCGGCAGGATGAAGGTCGTGAGCTCGAGCGCGCCGCCGGGCGCGTCGTCCAGGCGCATCGCGATCGGGTCGAAGTACTGGCGCCAGTAGCGCGCGTACTCGTCCACGTACGCGCGGTAGGCCTGCGCCTCCGACGCGGTCACGCGCTCGACCGGTACCACGCCGATCGGGGCCAGCTCCGCGGCGGCGCCCCAGACGGGCGAGACGGCGGCGAGGTCGTCGCGCAGGCTGTAGCCGCCGGCGACCACCGACGCCGGCACGTAGCCGAGCTGGACGAGCCGGTCGAGCCGGGGCTTGCCGCCGCCGTCCAGGATCGAGAGCAGCGCGCCGGCGGTGATCATCTCCATCTCGGCGCGCGCGCGCATCCGGCGCAGCTGTGCGATCTTCACCGCGGGCCCCACCATGCGGCGGATGAAGGGATCGGACAGGTAGACCAGCGCACGCGTTTCGGGCTTGAGAGGAAGCCGCGTGAGCATGTAGCGGAACTCCGCGCTGCGGCCGAGGCTGTCCGCGCCCGCCGCCAGGACGGCGTCCAGCTCGGGACGGCTCGTGCTCAGCACGACGAGGTCGCCGCGCCGCTCGCGGTGCGGCGCGCGCGCGGCCCGGCGGACCTGCTCGGCCACGCCCTCGCCCTTGAACCGCATCAGCACGGTGATGTCGGTGCCGTCGAGGAAGAAGAGGTCGGGCGTGACGAGCGCCAGCTCGGTGACCTCGCCGGACGCGAGCAGCCGCCGCGCCTGCCCCTCGGCGAGACCGAGCCGGCGCAGGTAGCGTCGCTTGAGGTCGTCGTCCACGGCGCTCTTCGAGAAGAGCCCGCCGGTACGAAAGAGGAACTCGCCGCCGTGGTCGAGGAGCGGGAAGACCGCCGAGGGCTTGGCGAAGTAGACGAAGAGACGGTCGGCCGGCACGTGGTCCGCCAGCGGGAGCCGGCCGCCCTCCTTGCCCGCGAGCAGCTCCGCGAACGGATGCGACTTCACCTCGACGCCCCTGAGCGAGGCCAGCGGAACCGTCGCGGGCTCCGCCGCCCCGGCAGCAGCTCGAGCTGCAGCGTCTCGCGCAGGGCGGCGCGCCCACCCAGGATGCCGAACACGTCGGTCGTGCGCGGCGGCTCGCGCATCGCGCCGGGCGGCGCCCCGGCCGGCACGGCGCCGTAGAGGTCGCCGGTGCGCGCCGTCCACGCCTGCAAGATCGGGGCGCGGCCGGCGAGCGGCGCCCACGTGATCGCGCGCGCCCGCGCCCACTCGGCGAGCAGCGCCGGCCCGCCGGCCTGCGCGCCGGCGAGGCTCCAGCGCACCTGCGTCCGGCTCCCCGTGGCCCGGTCGGTGAGGGTCAGCGTCGCCGCCGGCGCCCCCGGGTCGCGCAGGAGCGCGAAGACGCGGTGTCGCACCGGCCCGGCGGCGCCCGGCGCCGCGCCCTTGGGCTGAACGAAGGTGAGCTTCAGGCCGTGCCGGGCGAGCAGGTCCGGATCGACGGGCTGCCGCTCGACGCGGCCGTCATTGGTGAGCACCCAGTGCTTGCCGTCGTCCACGAAGGGGCGCAGCTCGACGGCGAGCACGCTCGCCGGCCGGAGCGGCGGGCGTCCCGCCGGCGCGATCGGCACGCCGGGCACGAGGAAATAGCCGTCCAGCATCTTGACGAGCTGGGCGTATCTCTTCGCGTCGAGGTCGGCGAGGGTATCGGGGCCCCGGCCTCCGTGGGCGCTGGCGTACTCGCGCCACGCGAAGAAGAGGCCGTACAGGGGGGTGCGGCCCTCGGCAATGCGCCGCTCCGTCATGACCGCCTGCATGCGCCGGCCGGCGACGACACCCTCCGGCGCCGCGTCGGGCACGAGAAAGGCCTGCTCGAGAACCTTGCCCGGCGCGACCGCCGAGACCTCCCACTGGCCCGCGGGCAGGGCGACCTCGGTCGCGACGACGGTGAGGCCGAGCCCGGCGTGCGTGAAGGTCGAGGTCGCGTCGGCGGCGGGCGCGGGGGCGGCGAGCCCGAGAACCAGGACGAGCGCGACGACGGCCCGACGCATGCTCTATCTTACCGCTCTGCGCTCCCGGCGCGGCCTCGGGCTGAACGTCAGGAAGGATTTCGCTCGGAGCGTATCCATCCGGAGACGTTGACCCGGCCCCGGGCCGCCGTTACGATGCGCCCGATGGCGAGCTACGAGATCAGGACCCGACGCTTCAGCCGGGCCGAGTACGACAGGCTGATCGAGCTGGGCGTGTTCCAGCCCGGCGAGCCCATCG
>Ga0209211_10005205_pt1 | contig 19656 bp, 20 predicted proteins | sample RifGroA2_FD_183992 | JGI IMG/M metagenome (GOLD analysis project Ga0209211, IMG submission 183992) | Groundwater microbial communities from Rifle, Colorado, USA - Groundwater A2 (SPAdes) (version 2) | ecosystem: Environmental > Aquatic > Deep subsurface > Groundwater | place: Rifle, Colorado...
TCAAGCTCTTTTGTAAACTGCAGTACGTTGCGCACGTACGGCAGCACCTCGCCAAGGCCGTGCAACGAGCTCTGCGCGCTCTCCGCATACATAAATATTTTTTGTATGAGGTAGAGCGTCGCCGCAAAGGTAATGACACTGAACCCCGGCGTCTTGTACATCACAAAAAATAAAAACACGACAAAGACGAGACTAAAGGGCTGGAAGAGGCTTGTTGATATCGAGCGCACCAGCATGATGCGCACGTAGGAGTGCCGCAGCTCCATAAGCAGCCGCTGCCCCCGCCGCAGCGCCTCGCGCGCCACTCCGCCCGCTTTGACCAGCTTCATGCCGATGATGTGCTCGCTTAAAAACTGCGCTATCTGCTTTTCCGACGTAGCCATCCTGGCGCCGCTGTCCACGGTGCGGCGCATGAGCGGGCGTATGGCGCCCAGTAGCACCCCCGCGCCTAAGAGCGCCAGCACGGTCATCATCGGGGAGATGACAAACGCCACCGTAAAGTACATGAGGAATCCGGTCGCCGATTGTATAATCTGTGTCGCCATCTCAAAGAGCGAGGAGGTCCGCTGGATGTCGCGTACCAGCGTGTTGTGCAGGTGCCCTATCTTTTGTTTAAGCAGGTAGGGCCACGAGGCTTCGAGCAGCCTGCGGAACATCTCGCGGCTCTCCGCGGCGAGGAAATCCGCCACGATCCATCCGCGGATAAAGGCAAAGAGCGCCACCGCGACCGCCCGCAGGAGGAAGAGCCCGATGATAAACCCGAGCAGAAAGCGGAAGGAAAACGGAATATGCAAAAAGCCGAACATCGCCGCGATGGCGCGGGATATCGGGTCCGCAGGGACGCCGTTCCCGCCGGTCAAAAACGACAACAGCGGTATCGCCGCGTTGATGCCGATACCCTCCAGGAGCGCGCCGGCAAACCCGAGCGCGATGAGCCAAAAGAGGTGCCGGCGATACGCGCGGAAGACTCCCCACATAGTTTTTAGCGTGCTTAGCATAGATGCTCGTTGGCTACAGCATCGTCCAAGTGATGGTCGTGTCCGCGGGGATATCGACCGAGGCGCGGCGGCCCACAACCACATCACGATATTTTGGACGCACCCCGGTGCCGGGACGTTTGTGGGTCAGCATAGCCTTGGTTATTTTTTGTCCCTTCTTGATGTCACAGGCAGAAACAAGGCTGCGCTTGTCGTAGAGATACGTGTGGCGCTCCGCCGGGAGCACATATTTGCGCGACTCGCCGAGCGCGGCCTCCACGCGGCGGATGCCGGTCACCATTTCTTTGAGTTCTTTCGGATCAACCGAGAGCCAGTGGTCGGCGCTTTTGCCGAGCGTCTTATCCACCGTGTAGTGCTTCTCTACCATGCAGGCACCGAGCGCCACGGCTGCGGGAGGAATCGCGGCTCCAATGGTGTGGTCGGAGAGGCCGATTGGATACTCAGGGAAGACCGCCCGGAGCGTGGGAATGACACGGAGGTTGGCGTGTTCATCGGGGGTGGGATACACCAGTGTGCACTGCATGATGACTATTTTTTTATTGCCCGCCTCTTCAATCGTACGCACCGCCTCTTCTATCTCGCCCATGGTCGAGGCACCGACCGAAAGAAGTATCGGCAGTTTATGCTTGGCGAGATGCTGCAGAAACGGCAGATTGGTGACGTCGGAGGAAGAGACCTTGATGGCCTTCATGCCGAACTTGACCAACGCATCGGCACTCTCCTCGTCGAAGGGTGTGGAGAGAAATTCGACGCCGTACTTTTTGCAAGTTTTAATCAGCTCCGGATAGTGCTTAAGAGGAAACTTGTCCAACAGCGAGTAGGAGTCGTGCTGGGTGCCTTTTTTCTTCTCCTCTCCCTTCCAATCCCAAAAGCGCGGCGCCTGCTTGGTCACCAGCTTGTCTGCCTTGTAGGTTTGAAACTTGACTGCATCTGCGCCCGCCTGCGCCGCTTTTTTAATCAGGTCTTTGGCACGGGCAAGAGAGCCGTTGTGGTTGACCCCCGCCTCCGCTATTACGTAGGCGGGGTGTCCGTCGCCTACCGTTTTTTTGCCGATGCGTATGCTAGCCATGGTGTGTAGTATACCGCGCGCGGATCTGTTTTTTAAGTCGCTCGCGTTGTTTGATTTTAGTACTGAGTGCGGAACCCTCTTTAAAGTAGCGGTAGTATGGCAGACGAAGGTGACTCCCTTTATGCCGCTGCTCATAGCGAAGAATGAGGTCGTAATCCTCGCAGTTGCGGAGCGTCCTGTCGTAACCGCCGAGCGCGCGCAGGTGTTTCCTGCGGAAGAGCACGCCGGCGCCGTGGTCGAGCAACCTCTCCCTTGTGTTGCGGGTCAGCTTGCGCTGCGAATTGTTTCCCACACCCCGTACCGTAATAAGGTCGCAGTAGACGAAACCGATGTCGTCATTCCACTCGAGCACCTCGGTCATCACCTGCAGAAAATCCTTGTGGATGTAGTCATCGCCGTCGACGCGCACAATATATTTCCCCCGAGCCATTTTGATGCCGACGTTAGAGGCGTGTGCGGGGCCCTTGTTGGTGGGTAGAAGTTTTATCCTCACCACCTCGCCTATACCGCGATAGAGCGATATGGCGTCGCGACTTTTGTCGGTAGAGGCGTCATCAATGATGATTATCTCGTATTGACCCTCCGGAAAATTCTGGTTCAAGCACGAGTTGATAGCACGCGTAATGTAGCGCTCCTTGTTATAACAGGTGATGATGATACTCGCTTTTATCATAAGAAAAGGGCCAAAAACTCTTGGTGTGCCCTATATAACCACACTTTTAGACAAAAAGAAACGCCCTCTATTGCAGAGTAACTCAGGCCTTAGGGAAGGTTTTTTGGACGACCGTCTTGTTGATCTTAACGAGCCCGGGATGCTGTGCCAAATAGTCAAGCATCTCGTTCGTCGTCGGCTGTTCTTCGGGTGCAGCAAACCCCATCCCCGACGCGAGCGACACCAAGAACTCCAAGTCCTTTTGTTCGTCAAGCTCCATGCGCACCTCCTTGGCAAACGGGTGCGTCGCGAGCGGCTCGACGATGCGTTGTTTGAACAGCTCCGGGTGATGGTAAAAATATGGCGTCACGTGCTCGTGGTCATACGGGCTCGTAGCCTCCGCGGCCACACGGTCAAATGCCGCCCGGGTATAAACCTGTGTCCCCACCCCCATCGGTAATGCCGTCGGGTTATTGTTGAGGTAGTCCATGTTCTCCGCCTGAAGTATCTCCACCATGCGGTCCATTTCCGCTAGGTCAAAAAAAGGGTCGTCGCCGGTGACATCGCAGACAATCTTCGTATCAAACTTCACTACTGCCTCGTGAAAACGCTGTAGTACTTCGTCCTCGCTGCCGCGGTATACCTCGGCACCGGCGGCACGGCCTGCAACCTCGGTCGCATTGTCCTTCGGGTTGGTGGAAGTTGCCACTATAACTTTGCTTGCATAGTTAGACCGTTGCGCCCGCGCGATAATCCAGCTAAGCGGCGTATACGCTCCGATAAAGGGCTTCAGTATCTTGCCGGGCAAGCGGCTCGAGCCCATGCGCGCTTGGATGATGACGTGGGTGCCGGGATTTTTCATCTTCCTATACTACAACAAAGAATCAACGACCTGAACAACGCGTTTTGTGGCGCCCGGAGGCCAGAGCATGCTGATGTCAGCCCGGCTGTGCGACCGCGCACCGGAGTGGTACGACTCCATTTCGGTACTGAGTTCTTCCACTGAGTGTACACAGTGCGTGAGCCCCAGCTGATTGGTCGGGAGCGGGTCTTCGCCGATGAGTCCGGGTTCATAACTAAGTACCGCTTTCCCCGCCACCGCGGCTTGTATGAGCACGGGGGAGAACATGCCAATCACCAGCCCCGCGCGCGAAAGCGTTTCCTCAAGTGTCCCTTCTGTAACAAAAACACGATTGTTGAGATACGCATCAAACTGGTGTTTGTTATCGCGAGGGTGGAGCCGTATGCCCAGCCGATATCCCGGGGGCAGACTGGCTATGACATCTTCAAGTGCCCGGTACTCGTCGAAACCGTATTTCCCTCCGTCATCGGCGCGTATAGGTTGCGATATAAACAGTAGCAACGTGTGATCTTCGTGATTGCGGGTCACCCGGTCGGCAAAATGGTCAAAATGTGGATTACCGGTGACCACAAGACTCTCTGCGGGCAGTCCTTCAGCAATTGCGGCGCGTTTAGACGGCTCATCTATAACACACAGTCTTGTTGGGAGCGTCTCTGCAAACCGCATCCGGTAATTATTCCAAAAATCCATCACGTAGACGGACGGCGCGTTGCGCAGAGTGCGCAACAATTGTTTATCTACAGAGTCGAGGGTTCCGCTCGTACCCGCTAAAAAGAGGTCCGGCCGCCAGGGCGACTCTAAAGCAACGGGGAGTTTTTTTTGCTGTGTAATCTCAAGTGCCGGCCCGGTGACGACCCCCACCACCTCATCCCCTCGGCGCAATAATGCTTCGATGACCGGCATAACCGCATTTGCCCCGCCAGGGTCATTCGCCGACCAGAGTATGCGCTTACTTGAGCTCATCTTTATGTGCGACGACTTTCTTGAGTGCTTTTACAAACAGGTCGACATGCCGCGCGGTGTACGGGTACTGGCACACCTCGGTGAAGGTGAACTCTTTTCTCCACAAACGCTCGGTGACCGGACAGGCGCCTTCGGCATACTGTTGACTCATGCCGTCGTAATCGAACGGAAAATGCGTATTATTGAACGCCTTTCGTTCTTTAAAAAGCCGCATGAGATACAAGGGCTTCACGTACCCGCGCGACATGTCATCAAACCCTTCCGCCGCCATCGCGTCCAACAACTTGTTGCGCGAAATCCCAAGCTTTTTCTCGTCAATGAGCATCGCAAAGTAATACGTAACGTTGAAGTTGCCGGGGGGCGTGTAGGGCGGCGTGATACCGAGGATACCTTTAATGGCTTTTGTCAGACGTGCAACAAGCGCCCGGCGCTTGCGGATGAGAAAGTCGAGCCGCTTCAGTTGCGCGCGCGCCATAGCGGCGACTACTTCCGCCATGCGGTAGTTGTTGCCGAGCATTGGTCCCTCGCTGTAGTGCGGCATCTGGTCCACCACCGACTCGCCGTGATTACGGGAGAGCCGGGCGCGCAGCGCGTATTTTTTGTTGTTGGTTACCAAGACACCTCCCTCCCCTGTTTGCATTATTTTGTGGATGTTAAGGCTGAACACGCCGATGTCGCCCACGGTGCCAAGATACCGGCCGCGCCACTTTGCTCCCGGCGACTGCGCATTGTCCTCAATTATCTTGAGGCCGTGTTTACGCGCCAACGGCAGTAATGTGCCGTAGTCGGGCCCTTGGCCCATCAAATTAACCGCCATGATAGCTTTGGTGCGCTTGGTGATGCGCTTTTCAACCGACTTCGGGTCGATACAGAATGTCCTTGGGTCAATGTCGGCAAAAATCGGCACGGCGCCGTTGAGTATGATAGCGGTCACGGACGCGGCCATCGTGTACGGGGGGACGACGACTTCGTCGCCCGGGCCGATGCCGAGCGCCACTATCGCCATATGGAGCGCGCTCGTCGCGGAGTTGCACGAGACCGCGTATTTGACTTTGAATTTCTTTGTAAATTCTTTTTCAAACGCCTGCACCTCGGGGCCGCCAAAAAAACGCGGGCCGTTGGTACCGACAAAGCCCGACAGAGGACCGCGCCTTATGACACGCGTTGCCGCGGCGATCTCCTCCTTCCCCACCACATGGACGGGGGGGAACAAGCCTTTGCCGGAATTAAACGATTTTTTGAGCACCGGCGTACCGCCGTTGATTGCCAGCACCCCTCTTTTTCGTGTTTGTTTCATGTAGTATTAAACTTTTTTGCTTGCACGTAGGTCACCGATGGTCTGCTGTACTGCCTCGACCATATATGCCAGTTCCTCGTCAGTCAAACTGTGCTGGAAGGGGAACGACACCATGTTGTCAAAAAACGCGTCCGCGTTGGGGCAGTCCGCGTCACCTAATCCGAGTTTTTGATAAAAAGGATAGCGGTTGAGCGGATAATACTGCACCACGCACTGTATACCGTGTTTGTGTGCCATGGTCCGGATGAAGGCATCTCGCCAGCCGTTGGCGATTTGCGCCACAAGCAGATGGTAGGTGTGCCGGTTTGAGACAACGCGGTGGAATTGGAGCTCGGGGCAATCGGCCAAGCGGTCAATGAAACGCAATGCCCGCTCCCGCTTGTCGCTGTTCATTGCATCACTGCGCGTAAGCAGCTTAGTGCCCAGCGCACATTCGACCTCGCCTAAACAATAATTGTTGGGCATCAACGGTTCTCCGTTGAGTTCGGGCATGTCCACGTTGCCCATAGCGGGTATCCAGTAATCCTCACGCTTGCCGGGGAAATTGCAGTGCCCGTTGTGGCGCACCATCGGCACTACCGCCGCCACTTCCCTGTCGCGTACCACAAGCATGCCCCCCTCGCCAAGGGTGGTGAGGTTTTTGTGGGAGTGTAACGAGTAGACACCAAAATCGCCGAAACTCCCCACCATCCGGCCGTCGACTCTGGCACCAAGGGCCTGGGCCGCATCCTCGATTACCAGCAGGCTGTGCTGCTTCGCCAACGCCATGATTTCCGGCATGTCTGCACTGTAACCGTAGAGATGCACCACCACGATCGCTTTGGTGCGCGGGGTGATACGCTCGGCGATGGTCTGCACTGTTACTACCCGAGTGGCGGGGTCGATGTCGGCCCATACCAGCTTCGCGCCCTTTTTAACAAAGGGGTAAGCGGACGAAGTGAAGGTGTGGGAAGGGATTATAACCTCATCGCCGGGCCGGAACCGGCAGAACTGTGCCGATAGTTCGAGCGCTGCGGTGGCGTTGCATACGGCGAAGGCGTGTTCGACTCCCGCGTAGGCCTGAAACGCTGCTTCGAACTCACGCAAATAGCGGCCCTGCGTTAGCGGTACTGCATCCTTGGCGGCCGCAACGATTGTGGCAATCTCGTCGTCGGTATAGACATGGGAACGGCCGCTGAAGGGGATTTTGAATTCCATATAGTTACATTTGCTTGAATATCTCCTTTACTTTTTCGGGGGTAAGCATATCGCGGAAGTTCTCTCCAAGTGCGTTGGTAAGCGGCTTCCCGTGAATAATCGTCGAGTCGTAGAGCGCCCCATATTGTGCGTCGGTAAGGTCGCGGCACACTCCCTCGGGGATCTCCACTCCCTGACGCTTGACCATGGACCAAAATTCTTCGAATTCCTTTGGATAGTACGGCTGCATGGCGCGCATGACGATACAGTTGGCAAGGCCATGATGAGTACCCAATACGACGCTCAACCCCGCTGAAAATGGATGCACGAGCCCCGTGGAACTCGTCGCAATTGCACAGCCCCCGAAATACGAGGCAATCATAAGGCGCTCACGATTGTCATCACTCATCATATCATTCGACAAAAAGACCTCGCGGCACAGCGTTAATCCCTCGCGCGAGAACGCGTCGCCGATGACGTTTCGGTAACTCCCCGCAAGCACCTCCATAGAGTGGAAGTATGAATCTACTCCCGTGTAGAAGTACTGATTTTTAGGCACGGTGGCGGTCAGCGATGGGTCCATGATGACGTGGTCATAGGTAGTGAAGTCGCTGTTCATCCCCAACTTCAGCCCCGTGCGCGTATTGGTCATGACACATGTCCGTGTCGCCTCGGCACCCGTGCCCGATATAGTCGGCACCGCTATTTTGTAGACGCCCGGGACTTTTACCAGATCCCACCCCTGATACTCCTCGGCCTTGCCGCCGTTGGTGAGCAGGTTTGCCACCGCCTTCGCGGTATCCATGGTGGTACCACCGCCGAGCCCCACGATACAGTTTGGCTTCTGGAACCCTGTGGCGCGGAGATCGGCGACGATAGCATCAATACCGTCGGTACTGGGCTCATGCGCCGAAGCTACAAATATAAGCTTATCCGCCGGGCCTCTATTGAGCTTCTTGATGCTATCGGAACCCTCAAGGAATTGGTCCGCAAAAAACAGAACCGGTCCCGGGTGCTCTTGTTTGCGGCGCAGAAGCAACTGCGGGAGTTCCGCGAGACTGCCCGCGCCCAGCGTGCAACGCGACACATTGCGTATATTTTTTATCCCTGTATCGAGAATACTCATATCGTTTTGAACTTTTCCAACATAGCATTACCTAGGAACTTAGGGTAGGGACCGCTATACGCCTGCCCTCCTTAGCGCTGTGGAGCAGTGCGTCAACCACAGATACCGCCTTATAACCGTCGAGTACGGTACAAAGTGGCGTCCCGCCGTCCAGGCACTCTACCACATGCGCAATGGTGGGTTCGGGCATGCCGCGCTTATCTGTCTGCACCTCGCCGCTGCTCCACTCAAAACGGTATCCGAAGTCCGTAATAAATAGGGAGCCCTTGGTACCTTGCAACGTCAGGTCGTGCTGCTCCACGGTGTCCGGCACGGCGATGAGTGTCGCCACTGCGCCGCTCGTGTATGTTATGGTAGTGCCCTCTGCATATACCGCCTCACTGTTAGTAAGAAGATGTATGGCATCGATAAGGTGCGAGCCGTTATTAAGAAGTCCTTTGCTGTAGACCCCCCGTATCTCTTGTACGTCGCCAAGCTCACCGTCTTGTATGCGCCGGCGGGCTTGTTGGTACAGCGGGAAAAAACGCCGTTGGTAATTAACCACGACAATCGACCCTGTTCCTTTTGTCATCTCCAGCATGCGCCATGCGGACTCTGTGCTGTCGCTTAACGGTTTTTCGCACACTATGGCCGGTGGAGCGCTTTGCAGTACGGTCTTTAACAGCTTCTCGTGCGTAGACGGCGGCGTGGCTAGTATTACGATGTCAGGCTTCTGTGCCAAGGCATCTTCGACGGTACCGAACGTCGGCGCACCAAAGTATGCCCCCGCCTTTTGCAAGATCTCGGCATTTACATCAACCAGCCCGGCCAGTTCTGTGCGCCTATTGGCCACAATCGCCGCCGCATGACTCGCGGGCTGCACTTCTGCACTATCCATACCCCACAGCGCACCGATGCGCCCGCACCCGACAACTACTGCGCGGTATCGTTTGTCCATATAATCAATCCTTATTATCTAATCGATCTTTCCCACCCGCTTTTTAAGAAAATAGAATTTACGCACGTATCTGCGTATAGGGAATATCCCTGACCGGTAAGGAACTCGTTAATTTCAGAGTTTTTTTGAAGAGTGCCGTCTGCGTCATATCGCAATGTTTCAACACAAATAACCTTTGGATGAAATCTATTAAAATCTAAAGATGTTAGTATAGATATATCATATCCTTCTGCGTCCACCGAAAGGATGTCAACCCCGTTCGGTAAATACTTTTCCAAGATGGAATTGACCGTAACTAACGGTATTTTTATTACCTGCTCTATTTTTTGTCTTGTTTTTAGTTTATCGTTGGCGACGGCCTCATCCGCCCCCTCTTTGTTAAAAGTATTCAGGAACTTCGAAGTCATAACGTAATAGTTTGCACTGTCATTTGTCGTCGAGCTGATTCCAACATTAAGACATACGTCGTTCTTCCTTTTCTTTTTTATTATGCGGAACATTTCGGGATTGGGTTCAATACAGACACCTCGACTTCCTCTGCGGTAAAAAAGATAGGTATTGTTTGAATATATTGGATGATATGTTCCTATATCCAGATACGATGGTGTTACTATCCCCGACATCTTAAGAGCCGAATCTATAATAAGATCTTCACCCGTTTGGGCGTAACTGCGTTTGTATCTTCTGTTCCAAAGATACCTACAGTAGGCCAGGTAATTTTTTATATTTAAATATTTTGGAAGTTTCATACTATGAGGGATTCTTCTATGTTGTAATATTTCTCGCCGCGAAAAAGCGGCAGCACTTCACCGCCAAAAAGCGATTTGAAATGCGATATCGACCGCTCTTTATGAGAATACTCTTCGGTTTGAGGAAGAAGCCACCCTATTTCATAGTGGCTGTAGCCGGAGTGTTTGAGGTAGCGCATACTCTCCCATTGCATGACGGCACCAATATCGTGATCGTGTCGATAGGCAGGCACGATAGCCGAAGAAAGATCGTATGCACGCTGCTTATAAAGCATGACCATGTGGCCAGCGCGGTACCCAGACTCGCCCGAAGCGCGCAAAAGCACAAGGAGTCCGGCGCCCGCGCGGATAAGATTGAGTGTACCTTGTGTATGTGGTTCACTCCACACGACGCGGCCCGCTGCATTACTATACAGCTCTACATAGGCATCAAATACCTCTTTGGTTATGGTGTGTGCGTCGAACACTTCAACGCTGTAGGTACCGGTGCGTTCGGCAGCTGTGATGTAACGGCGGCGGCGCGATGCCATCTTTTGGAGTAGCGTTTCCTCGATCTGCGTCAAGTCGACGCAAGAGGTATGTATAGAAGTGTCCCGATACCCGCGCTCAAGGAGCGGATTTACGAGCACCTCATTTTGCACCACTGGTTCGGTGAGCGGATCGACGAACATACGTATGGAGGTCGAATGGTGTTCCCGCGCCCGCCGATCTATCTCGCCAAATATAAGATCAAGCGCCGTCACACGTTCATGCGGGGTAAGGTCTTCCGCAAGCGCCGGGTAAGGCGTTGGGTGTCCGCCCACAGAACATACGCGCACGCCACCCTGCGTTTGCACCATAATGGGTACCACGGCGCGAATGGTACCTCCCTCCATGAGCGAAAAAGACAGATTGTGATTCTCTTCTCCCATGGTCTCGCCAAACGTCATAAATGTCGTGGTGTGTCTGAGCCACGCCTCTCTCGACTCATCGCAAAACGCGTCCCACGCAGTCGCACCCATGTCGGCGAAGGGTAAAATATCCATAGTTAAAAATCAACGCCGCGGTCCTTGTAAAGATAGACCGTAAAGTTTCCCCCGCGATAGTCCTGGCGCAGCGCGACATACGGCGTAATCTCCCGCGCGCACCACTCGCCGAGCGCGAACGGGTCGAAGTACGCAAGGTCCGACTTCTTTTCTTTCGCGTGGGTCGAGAGCGCGTTGAAAGCGACTCCCCGCCGCGCGCCCTTAAAGAGCGCCTGCACCGTCTTCTTCAGCTCCGCTCCGGTGTCTTCCGCGGCGATGTTAAAAACACCCGAGAGCAAACAGTAGTCGTATTGGAGCCGCGCGGCATCCCGCAGCGATTCGCTCACAAAAAAAGAGGCGTGCGGGTCGTCCGCATACTTCTTGCGCGCTTCCGCAATAAACTCCTTGTTGATGTCGGCGCCGATATACGTGCCCGTAAACCCTTGGAACCGCAAATACTCAAGCAGGTCGCCGAGCCCGCACCCCCAGTCGAGGATTACGAGCGACTTATCACCAAACAAACCGGCAATGTCGCAGAGTATCTTAAACCTGAAGTACTGCGTGCGGCGCGTCCCCCAGCACACCGCCTCGGGCGAGTCGGGGCCGTTTTTTGCCAGCGCGTCGTTGAATATCTTTATCATTTTGTTCCGGCTGTCCATATGTCGATTCAGGCGCGAACAACCTTTTCCATTATGAAGTAGTGGTTCATAGGAGCGTCCTGCGGGACGAAAGCGCGCTGTACCCGTAGGCCGGCCTTCTCTATTTCGCGGATGATGCGAGAGGGAGAGTATCCCCGCTTCCCTATCTCCCAATAATGCCTGCCGTTAAATACGTGCTGCTGAAAAGTCGGGAACTTGATGAAGAGCGACAGTGTGGGTAGGAAAGGGAGCTTCAGCGACAGGTTGATGAGCGTCCGGCGGTGATCCGGCAAAGAAATGATGATGTGGGTGCGGGCTACCCGCGCCATCTCCGAGAGGTTGTGGACAAAGGTTTCGAACGGGAGATGCTCAAGCACCTCGAACGCACATACGACATCAAAGGAATTGTCCGGTAGAGGAAGGCGGTCCACTCCCGCGACATAGTCCGGTTTGAGCGCGGGATTTATGTCCACCGTTTTTACCGCAACGCCGAGGTCGTGCAGTATGGGCAGCATCCACCCGTGGCCGGGCCCTATCTCGAGCGCCGAGGAACATCCGGTGGCGGTGATAAGCGACACTTGATGCAGGTAACTCATCCAGCGGGCGCCGTGATTGTAGGTAAGTGTCGCGTAACGATCCCGGGGCAAATTTTCGTTATACAGAGGGGTACTCATGGGTTCATTTAAGTATATCTACCGCCCTCTCGCAACCGGCCTTCCATCGCCGTCTGGGCTGATACGCCGGATGAGTGAGGAAACGCGTTGCGCCGAGTTGCCGTCGAGGATAAAATTTTCCTTCAGGAAGCGGTCCGCGCGGTGTACCAGCTCTTGGCGAGTGTCTGCGCCGGAGAGAGCGGATGCATGCGACAAAAGCTCTTCTTGTGTGCGTGCCATCATGACCGCTCCGGCCTCTTCAAACTCCTTAAAATCCTGGTCAATGCTCCGCGATACATACATAAGTACCGGCTTATGCATAAGCATCGCTTCGAGCACCACGGTCGAGTTGCCGGAGATGACCACGTCACACAGCGCAAGCAGGGTGCGCAGGTCATCATCCTGCACCCAGGGCGTCCCCGCGGCAAACAGCTCCCGTATCTCCTGCCGCTCATACAGACTGTCCCGGTTACGCGGGCGCAGCAACAGACGCAACTCCGGAAATCTTTTCTGCAATCCGGCGAAGGCATCGACCGAGCCCGCCACGCCATAGCCGGTAAAACTTATCGGCTCGAGCCGGGAGCGTTACCAGCGCGGTCAATCTTCCGTCAATACCAAGCCGCGCGCGCGCGGCTTCAAGCTCTCCGGGCGGCACGGGGTGCGCATACCGGTCAAAGCGCGGGGAGCCGACTTCTATAATCCGCCGCGGCTCGACGCCGAACTGCTCATAATGTTTTTTGGTCAGGGCGCCGTAGGCCGCTAGGTAGCGCGAGTAGAGACGTGCATACGGGTGCGAAGGTTCGGTCACCTCAAGTGCATGTTGCAGCTCTATGGAGGGTATACTCATGCGCTCCGCGACCCGCGCGATGAGGTAATTGTATCCCTTGACCGAAGAAAAAAGCAGGACGCAATTAATGCCATAGCGGGACATAATACGCTTGGCGCTCTCAATCGTTGCAACAGCATCCTCTCCGTAGTCCTTGACGATAGCTCCGAGGACATTTTTTGCGAGCAGCCAAAAAGAACTGCCGTGATATGCGAAGAGTTTGGATACTTCCGGGCTCTCTCCGAGCGCGTCCCACGCGCGCGCAAACTCTTCTGCCCGCGCGCGCGCGAGCGTGCGCACCGCGCGGCCGGCAAAGTCGAGCGGATGATGAAAGCGGACTCGCCTGCTCCACACGGCCCGGCCCACGCAGCACTCTGCGCGGGCGGGGGAGGAGCCGGAAGGACTTCAATCGCTATGCCGCGGCGCTCTGCAACCATCCGCGCGACATCAACCTGCACGCGCTCTTTAAAGTAGGCCGTGGGGTCGGCCCTCTCGCCGACGGTGTGGAACGTCTCCGGAATAACAATCCGCTCAATGCCGGGGCGTGCCATAATCTGCTCGAGCAGTACCAGATAGTAGACCAGCATGCCGAAGTAGTGGTGCAGCGGCCCCGCGTGCGGCTCGCCGAGGAGTATCCCGTCGTGCGCAAAGAACGCCAGTTCGGGATGTTTATACCACTCGTTTGCCGCCGTGCGCGTAACTTCTATCGGCTCGCGCTGCCCCTCGCACGACTCGGCGACCGAGCGCAGCGGCGCGTAGGCAATGCCGCGCTTCTTCAATTCAAGTTCGACCTCGTACTCGAGCGCGATTACTTCAAGCTCCTCCCCCGCGCGCAACCGGTGTTCAAGTCCGGACAGCTGCGCGATTTCGTAGACCAAGTAGAGATGTTTTTCCCGTTCATTCATTTTGAGGCAAACCGGTCTCTTATGGCGGCAATACGGCCTTCAACCGAGTAAAATCCGCCGATTATTTCCCGGACCAGATACAGGCATGAGGTCGCCGCATAGAGCACCACCACCAACGAAAGGATCGGGTAATGCGGTACTCCCGGGAAAAGCAATAATTCCGCGGCGTACGCGATGACTAACGCCACAATCATGTAGCCGCCTTCGTGCAATTCATGAGCGCCCCAGAGCATCCCCCGCAAAAGTTTGTGCAGCGACAAGCGGGGCGCAGCCGGTACGGCCGGCGCATGAGAAGGCAGGGTGGTTGCAGGAATACGGAACAGCTCGGGGCGTTCGCTGTACGGCCGGACAAAAAGAATACGGGGGAGGTCGCCGATGGCGCGGCGCATGCCCATCGTGAGCGCGCCCGCGACTCCTACCGCCAACACCACGAGGTTGGGAGTAGTCCACAGTTCGGAGACGGCGAACGTGAGCCCGAGAAAGAACGCCTCAAATACCACGAGATGATTGACGAGGTCGAGGTATACTCCCCGCATGGAAAAAGTTTTCTTGTACCGGACAATTTCGCCGTCAACGGCATCGAGCACTAGGCTCAAATATATAAGAGCGAGTCCCGCCCATATATAGCCGAGTGCGATAACCGCTCCCGCCGATACTCCCACGACAATCATGGCGGCTGACACCTGGATGGAGGTAACCGGGGTAGGAAGCAGCAGGCGCGTGAGATAAATAGACGGCACCCGCTGGAGTATCGGGTGGCCAAGCACGTTGGTCTGCAGCATGACGCGCAACTCTTTTATTGATTCCATATAGTTATAAGACCTCCGTATATAATCGCACGATATCGGCGGGAGCAAGGGCCACGGGATTGTTGCCCAGCCGGTCGGCGTCAACCTCCGCCGCAAGAGAGGCGGCGTCCGCGGCAACGGCCCCCCAGTGCGACAAGCGCGGCACGGCCAGCGCCGCAAGCAGGCGCTCAATGGCTTCGGGCGTCACCGGCGCGGGCAACGCGGTCTTGTTGATCCGCAGCATCTCCGGCAAAAAGACAGCGACCGCGATGCCGTGCGGCACGCCGAAGCGGTAGGTAAGCCCGTAGGAAAGCGCGTGACAGGCGGTGGTTTTGGAACTATTGATCGCCTTGCCGGCCAAGTGCGCCCCCTGCGCCATGTGCGCGATAGCCTGCCCGTCTCCCTCTTGTATCGCGGGGATAATAGCGCTCCACACGAGCTCGAGCGCCCGGCGCGAATACTCTTTGGACTCGTCCGTGGCCCGCACCGACCAGTACGACTCTATCGCCTGGGCAAGCGCATCAAGCCCGCTCGCGAGCGCGACTTCCTTGGGGACGCTGCGCGCGAGCGCGGGGTCGACTATCGCTACCGTAGGCAAAATTCTGTCGTCCTCGAGCGAGGTCTTGCGGCCGTCTTTGTACACCACCGCAAAACGGGTCGCCTCGCTGCCGGAGCCCGCGGTTGTGGGTATCGCTATGAGCGGCTTTTTTCCGACATAAAAATTGATTGCTTTCGCTATATCCATCACGTGTCCGCCGCCTACGGCAATCACCAAGTCGGGGCCGAAGGATTTATACGCCGTAATCCCCTTGTCTATATCCTCCTGCAGGGGCAGTGCGCCAAAGTCGGTGTAGTGCAATACCGCGCAACCGCGCAGCGCCTCCGCAACCGCCGCGGCGGCGCCGGAGGCGGCGTACGAGGCCTTTCCCGTTACCAAAAACACTTTTTTAGGCGCGAAGGAGGAGACCGCGTCTCCCAATTTTTGTATCGCACCCTCCCCTATGTATTCAGTTTGTGTCATTGAGGTAGTCCATAAACCCTTTTTTGTTCTCTTGCGGGGTCTCCTTCGGGCGCCCGAGGTCTTTGCGCGACCCGAGAGATACTTTGATTTCGAGAAACGCCGGAGCGGGCACGGCCGGCAGGGTACGCAAGGCTTCCTCCAAATCCGCTTTGGTCTCCACCGTCAACACCGACGCATAGCCGCAGCTGCGCGCCGCGGCCGCAAGGTCGGTGGCGGCCGCGGCCGAGGGCTGTCCGCCCACCGACTCGTGCGCGCAATTGTTAAGCACAATATGCCTGAAGTTTTTTGGCTTTACCCAGCCTATCGTGGCAAGCCCTCCCAACTGCATCAGCGTCGCGCCGTCGCCGTCGAGGCACACCACCTGCCGGCCGGGCTTTTGCCGGGCGATGCCGAGCGCGATTTGCGACGCGTGACCCATCGAGCCCACGGTCAAAAAGTCGTTTTGGGTCCCCTCACCGCGGTGCTTGCGCGACTCGTACAGCTCGCGCGAAATCTTGCCCGTCGTACTGACGACGATGTCGCCCAAGGAAAGCCCGCCGATGACCATTGCTATGGCCTCCTCACGGCCGAGAGCGTACGCGGCGGGGCGGGCGGCGGTGTGGTGCGGCTCAAAAACGCCGGCACGGATAACCAGCGCCGCCGGACGGCTTCCGGCGCGCGCGACCTCTACTATCCGCGCCACCTCGCCGGCGACCGCCTGCGCGTCCATGCCGGGGTCGATGACCGCATACGGTATCTCCAATGTTTCAAGCAGCGCGGTCGTAATGCGGCCCTGCTTGACGTGCTGCGGCTCGTCTTTGACCCCCGGCTCGCCGCGCCATCCCACGATAAGCACCAGGGGGATTGCGTACACCTCTTTGTCGGCGAGCGAGGTCAGCGGGTTGACCGCGTTGCCGAGCCCGGAGTTCTGCATATACACGGCCGGCACCTTGCCCGTGGCAAGATGGTAGCCCGCGGCGATGCCTATGGCGCCGCCTTCGTTAGCGGCGGTAATGTGCCGCTCGGCTGGCACCTCGGCCTCCACGTACGCCAAAAAGTCCTTCAAGAGCGAGTCCGGCACGCCGGTAAAAAAGGTAACGCCGGCGTGCGCCAGCGCCCCGACAAATTGTTTAGGATGCACCATTGCCTTTGCGCTCGATGAGCGTCAATATCTCCGAAATCGGCATGCAGAGCTCGTCAACTTCCTTCGAGCGGCCGTGCTTCAAAATGCGCTCGGCGGTGCGCACCATTGCCGGATAGGAGCTGCGCAAAAGGTGGTTGGCGTGGATGACCATGCTTATACCGGCCTTCTGGAGCTCCTCTTCGGTGACGGTGTTGTAGGTGCTCGGCACGGCGACCAGCGGCACGCGCTTTTTAAACTTTTTATATTCGCGGCAAAACTCCAGCACTTCGTCGGGGCTCTTTTCTTTGCTGTGGACCATGATGCCGTCGGCTCCGGCATCGATGTATATCTTGGCGCGCTTTAAAGCATCGTCCACGCCCGCGCCGGCAATCATGCTTTCGAGCCGCGCAATAACCATAAAGTCCGAGGTAACTTGCGCCCGTTTGCCCGCGCGTATCTTTGCGGCAAATTCTTGAGGGTCGGCGAGCACCTGCTTGACCGAGGTGCCGAAGAGCGAGTTTTTCTTCGCGCCGGTCTTGTCCTCGATAATGACCGCCGAGACGCCCACGCGCTCGAGCGTGCGCACCGTGTAGGGGAAGTGCTCCAACTGTCCGCCGGTGTCGCCGTCAAAGATGACCGGCTTGGTGGTAACCTCCAACACGTCCGCCACCGTGCCCATGCGGGAGGTCAGGTCGACAAGCTCGGTGTCGGGCTTGCCTTTGACCGTCGAGTCGGTAAGGCTCGATATCCAGATAAAATCAAACTCCTTGCGCACGCCGGCATTTTTAACATGCGAGTGCTCCACAATAAGCGCCGAGAGTCCGCTGTGCGCCTCAATGCCGCGGATAATCGGACGCGCTTTGAGTAAACGGTGCAGACGCTGCAACCTAATCTGCGGCGTTGTACCTATTTCTTTGAGCGCCTGATTGAGTTCGGTGGAAGAGGTCGGTATAACGCCCTTGCGATACGGTACCTCGCGCGGAGTTTCAATCAGCTTTCCTCCCCACTCTTTGAGCGTATCTATTACCTGCTGCCGGGTTTGCTTTTGCACGCCGATCTGCCAGTCGTCGCCGTGGATAACGTAGTCGGGCTTATACTTGCGCAAATTCGGGCGGTAGTCGAGCGTCGTCTGCGGCACAACCCTCGCCACTCCTTTGATGTTCTCCATCACCACCTTCCGGTTTTCGTAGGGCATAAAAGGCAGGCGCTTGTAGCTCGCGATAGCCTTGTCGGTAAGCAGGCCCAAAATAACCTCGCCAAGCTTTGCCGCTTTGCGGATGTTAATAAGGTGGCCCGGGTGGACCAAATCGGCGCTCATTGCAACATACACGAGCGGCACTTTTTTAGTGGTTTTCTTACGTTTAGCCATCGGTAGTAAGCCCTAAACAAGGGCTACTATACTCCAAAACCCTTATTTGTGCACCTTAGTTTCACTTGACAACTAATACACAACATGTTAAACTGTAGGTTAGTTTACCTGTACACGAGGACTCCGTCATGAAAGTACTCACTCTTGCTATTGATGCCGGTTTGAGCGCGAAGCAAACCTCGGCTGAGAAGAAAGCGGCAAGACATCTTGATTGGTGGATGAGGCAGGTTGCCAAAGCCATAACCAAGGGTCAAAACAGCTGCACTAACCGGCGTCCCGGTTGGTATCTTTTCAACAGCGACTACGATGAGTATTACGTCGCGGCACTGCAATCTTTGTTGCCGTGTGGATTCCGGGTCACGGGTCATTGCATTTCAGATGTGGAGTGCGACACCTGGACCGAAGTTTCCTGGAAATAGCGGCGACTGAATCGGACACAAAACGGCGACCGTAAGGCCGCCGTTTTTTTATTCCCCACTGCCGAATGAAAACAAATTCTCCTTAATCATAACGGTCGTTAGAGTTAAGGCAAATTAAAATGCTTCTTAATTTTCTCGTCATTCTCGATACCGTCCGCGACAACGTACAATATACTCTGTCCCAAACGCATCTGTGTCCGCACAAACACAATAAGTTCCGCGCAATCGTACGGATGCGCCCACACACTGTCCTGCACTTTATAAAATCCGGCTTTTCGCAAAAGGATGCGCAGCTTGTCGCGCGTCCCCCTCCGCCGTTCCCATATGTCAAAGATGACGATGCGCCACCGGCCGTCCCAACGGGCCGGCTTTTTGATTCGTATCCGCTCCATAGCGTCAAAAGTATCCCCCTGCGCTTTACCTTTATCGCTCAAGCGTATCTTCCAGCCGGAAGAGTCTTTTTCGAACCGCACCAAGCCTTTTTGCTCCAACCTTTTGACCGCCTGGCGGATCCGGTACACCGGCTTTCGTTGGTCCGGGCCCCTCAATCCCAGACGCTTGAGCAGCACTTGCTCCGGAGCAAAAGCTATCCGCGATGACTGGGTAGTAAGCCGGGTCAGCAACACCAAGACCTTCTGTTGGATTTTTTCGCGCGAAGCGCGGGCACGGATGTTTTTTTCAAGCTGATGCGGCATTTGCCTTAGTATACACGGTCGTTATAGTTAAGGAGAATATATACCCGCATTAATTCAGTGTGTTTTGGATACAAACTCTTTTGCGGCGGTGGCGACGGCGTTCATGTCGACTGCGTTTATGCACGGGCCGTAGGTTGAGTAGTCGTGGCCGTTGGAGCACTGATCGGGGCGGGAAAAGATGCTAATCGGCGCGTCGCCGAACTGGTCTGTGCCGACCCACTGCAAGCCCTGGCAGGCGACCAACACCACCAGCGGCACGCGCAGGTGCGCCGCGATATGCGAGGTACCGGTGCCGAGCGATACCATCGCCGCCGCTTGGTCTATAAGCGCGGCGGCCTCCTGCACGGAGGTGTCGGCGATGACAAAGCGCGGAGGAAGGCGCAGCTGCAAAAGCTTTTCGCGTTCGG
>Ga0209211_10005208_pt1 | contig 19635 bp, 21 predicted proteins | sample RifGroA2_FD_183992 | JGI IMG/M metagenome (GOLD analysis project Ga0209211, IMG submission 183992) | Groundwater microbial communities from Rifle, Colorado, USA - Groundwater A2 (SPAdes) (version 2) | ecosystem: Environmental > Aquatic > Deep subsurface > Groundwater | place: Rifle, Colorado...
CCATCCCATTTGATGGGTCTCCGATCTTTGAAGAATAAATTTATCCGAATATAAACAGCGGGTAATTATTATCACCCTGGACCCGCTTTTTACTGACCCGATTTTTTTTGATACCGGAACCATTAGCTGATCAGGAAAACAGGTAGCATGGAAAAATATCACATCCCCATCGGAAAAATCAGCATCAAAAATATTCTTATTAATGAAATCTATTTTTCTTTTTTCATTTATATTAAATAACTGTTTATGATATTTTTCTTTAAAATTATTTACTGTCTTAATTGCTTCCAAATAAATATCAGGAATCAATTCTATCCCAACGGATTTTTTAATAGGAAAAAGCATATGCGCAGCAAAGACCGCTTTCCCTACACCTGAACCCAGATCATAAAATACTTCGTTTTCTTTCGGTTCGACGCTTTTTAATATGTTGAAAAAGCTGTCCAGTAAAATTTCTCCGTAAGTTAAGGTTTTATCTGTATAAGAAATTTTTTTTCTAACTTTAAAGGAGGTCGAATATCCATCTATTTTCGAATAAACGTCATCGATTATTTTTTTTGCAGATTCAAAGTCCATAAGCTAAGATTATTGTCTTCCTTTCCCGAAGAGGAATCCTCCACTGAGCAAAAGTGGCAGAAGCATAAACAAGGATCCTATAGATCTTTTTTTAAGATTCTCACTGATTCTCTGTGTTCCTTTGACCATCCCTTCTTCACCAAGTGATTTAAGAGCCTCTCTCACTGACGAATTATTTTTTACCAAATCCTGTAGATAGCCTTCACCAAGCTGATCAATAATATCAATTTGTTCTTGTCGTGTAAACGGCTCTTGTCCGCGGAAAAAAGTCATAAAGGCAGTCTTTCTCGGCATTGCAACTCTCAATATTCCCATTTTCTTTTTGATATCAATTGAAAGTGCAACGTATAAATCCTTATTATCAGTCTTAAATTCATCTATTGTCATTCCTACCGGTATTAAACGAGGCAATGTCCCACCTCCCTCTAATACTCCGTCTACTCCTCCATGAATGAAAATTGGCCACGCATGGTCTCTAATTAAATCCCAATTAATTTCTCCTTGAGCATTTCTATAAGCATTGGCTATACCCTTTCTTATATCGGCCTCAAGCTTTGTCTTAGCTACTTCGGCTTTTTTTGTTTGAACACCAACATCGGCCTTAACCAAAGCATCCATTCTTTCGTTATAAGCTTCAGCTACTGCCTCAGCCAATATTCTTTCCAATGAATTAATCGTTTTGCCTTCGGCAATTGTCCTTTTTAATCTTTCTTGATGAAGATTGTTTAGGGCTGTAGCCAACTTCGGATTAACTTCTCCCAACTGTTTTTTTACTTTCTGATATTCCTTATTAAGACTGTCTAATTGAGTTGTTATTTCGGCTTTTCTGTCACTAATGGCTTTAATATTTGCTTCTTTTTCGGCTAAAGTTTTTTGTTTTGGTCCGAGTTCTGTTCTTTTATTATCTTGTTCCGCTTTTAATCCTGCTAAATCATCTATTATTAACTTTCGACGTGCACTTATTGTAGTAATAGGTGCCCCTGAAGTATCGTTGGTAATTTCCCTTAAGGAAGCTTCTGCTGCAGAAATTCTTGCATCTAATTCCGTAATTTGCTTTGTTAAAACCTGAGCATCAGCCCTTAAAGGAGCTGCTTCTTTTTCTAGGTCTCCCAATGCCGTCACAAACTGACCTGTTTTAAGAGCTGCTCCACTTTTATAGTTCGTATATTCCTTTGCTTCTTCCTGAAGTGCTTCCAATTTTTTTTCTATTCTATCTCTACTTTTTTTCAACTCATCGTGTTCTTTGGTCAAACTTTCTGCCTCCTTACTATACTGCTCGGATTTATCGGTAATTATCCTATCTGTTCCTGTTCTTTGTGCAAATAATTCTGAAGCTTTTTCAATCGTTTTTGTATCACTTAAAAGCGACATTCTATATAATTTTCTATCCGCAACGCTTAAGGCGTTGTATTGGGTAGTCTGTTCTAAATTTTGAAGAATGATTGATTCTACCCAACCTTGGACATCAGGATCATTGGCTAAAACACCTATGTTTTCTCCATTAATAATTCCTGATAACTTATTGACAACTGCGTTGCCTCTATTGATCAGTCCAGTTTCACGTGCATCGGCAGGAATTTTGTTACCGGCAGCATCAAATGTCGCTCCGACACAAGCTTCGACAAAAGCTTTTGCGGCGGCTGCTGTAGGTGTCTCAACTCCGGCCACGGCTCTTAACGGGTGGTTTCCTTCCTTATAGCTGCTTTGGACACCTTTTATTATTGCCTCTTGAGCAGAGCCTACCACGGGAGCGTTACCGGTAGCTTCCATTATCCCAGCTGAGACGATCGCTTCCATCTGTATTGCTTCGGCCATATTAATTAGTTTTTTTTATATAACTGGTTAATTTATCAATTACCTGCTTTTCTTCAAGTTTGATTCCTTCCCCCTTATACTTTAATAAAAGAGGCGAAAAAAAAGACCATTTTTTACTGATTTTTTCAAAAAAGGCTACTAAATCCTGACTACTTTTTATTTTTTCAAAATCAACTAAAATTTCCTGGGCAATATTTTTGATATCGGCAAGGGTGATTTGAGATTTTTTAGCAGCTTCAAAGAGAGAGTTTGTCAGCTCTTTTTCAAGAATAATTTTTTTATTTTCATCAACGATAAAAGAGTTCTGATCCATATCTATCAATATACCAATAATAAAAACACAAAATCAAGGGCAATTAAATAGTTTTTAATTCTTCACTCACTTTAAATGGCTCAACCGAATTAACCATTATCCTTGTTGATAGTTCAAACCCTGCTCTTTCCATAAACCGGGGAATAATGCGGAGATACCAATCCTGCGTTTGGTCACCCTCAGGGTGACTAGGCACGAAAATGTAAAAATTATATCCATAAGACTTTTTTGGATAATGAATACCATGAATTTTTTTTAATTTTATTAACGCCGACTGAAGAATCTTCGCCAAATCAGAAATTTCAACATCATTGATCTCACCAAAAAAAAGATCCCTCGACTCCGCTCGGGATGACACATTATTGGTTTCAATGTCATTTCGAGCTTGTCGAGAAATCTTCCTAATCCACACTTCATATGCCCATTCCGAAAATTCAGGACAGTACGAGACAAAGCTATCATTCTGTTCAACTATATTGAATACCGGCTGGATTTCCAAAGTATTAGTTTTTACGTCCGGCGGAACAACGGCAATCTGCGAATGAGGATGTATCAGTGAAGCCCCACTAGCCAGACTATGGTTGGAAAAAATATATACCTGTCCTTTTTCTTTCAAAACATTAAATCTTTCTTTATAAGCTTTGATAATTAATTCAACTTGAGACAATGGTAATTCATCAATACTTTTTTCATGATCGGGTGAATGAATTATTACCTCATGAATTTCGGTAATATTGAATTTATTAGGAACCACCCGAACCAGCCAGCCCGGGCCATCAACTGTTCCTACCCCGAAGCGGTGTGATTCTGGCGGTGTGTCTTTTTCATTTCCGGGACAAAATGGACAGCGAAAAGGTTTTCCATCCATACCGGTACGATGCAGACGGTCGGGATTGGAAACTAGCCAACGGGTTTTGTTAAAATTAGAAAAATATTTAACCATAAATTCAGTATACTAGATACTATGAAAATGTTAATCGGTCTTGGAAATCCGGGGAAAAAATATGCAAACAATCGGCATAATGTTGGATATTTATTTGTAGATTATTTAATTACTCAATTAAAGAATTCACGAATTAACGGATTAAAAATCTATAAAACCGATTGTTTTATGAATCTGTCAGGAATTTTTGTCAAAAAACTTCTTTCAAACTTTCGAACTTTTAAACTTTTAAACTTAATCGTCGTCCACGATGATCTTGATATCCCATTTGGCAAATTTCATATCCAGTTCGGCGTCGGGCCACAGCTTCACAACGGTCTGGAATCTATAGAAAATCATCTTAAAACCAAAGATTTCTGGAGGATCAGAATCGGAGTTGATAACAGACCCGGGAAAGTTCCCGGTGAGACGTATGTTTTGCATAATTTTACTGAAGAGGAATTAAAAAATCTCAAAGAAATAATCTTTCCAAAAATATTTTCTCAATTGAAACTTCAACTTATTTAAACATCTTTCAAAATTATGTGTAGTTTTTTTTCATAACCTATGGCAATCCTCCATAAAATTCGAATCGTCGGATTGGCTCTCCCCTCCTCAATCCGGGCATAATAAGTTCGGTCAATCCCGCTTCGGTGAGCAATTTCTTCCTGAGTTAATTTAGTTTTTTTCCGAAACTTCGCCAGACATTTTCCAAATCTTTCGTAAAAAAAATTTCCCCGCATAAAATACTAAGCAGTTTAAATAAATTGTATTCCTTTGTCTGTAGGTTATCTGCTACAAAAATTAAATCTAGATTGTCCTATCAATGTAATTTCTTCGATATAGCACTATAATTTGCCTATTTACCGATTTTCAGTTGATATTGACAAAAAGATGATATAATTTGTTCTATTATGAAAATACTTTATCTTTATATGTTTCCTCTTTGGGGCAATGGGTCGGGAAATTGGCTCCGACGCTTAATCTCCAGTTTAAAACAAAAATACCCGGATGATTATCAAGCTGCGATAGTGGCGCCAGATACAAGAGTTTTAAAACAGGCAAGAATTTTTCGTTTAAAACCGCCTATTACCGGAGTCTTCGTCGGTAATCCGGAACTTCCAGAGGCTAAAAAATATTCAAAATTTACACCAGAAGAAATGATTCTCACTTATAATTATTATTTACTTAGAAGTGCTAAAGCGATTGAAAGATTTCGGCCAAATGTCATTCATTGTTTTCATACAGCTTTTTTACCACCTATTGCTCGCCAACTGGCAAATTTATATAGAATTCCTTATTTAATTACCACTCATGGAAGTGATCTTTATTACTTTAAAGAAGATCCCCGTTGGAAATCTTTGGTCCGCGATGCTTCTTCCCGATCAAAATTTATTACCGCCAACAGTAACTTTACCCGACAGTGGTATCTTGATATGTTTGGACATGATTTATCAAAAAAAATGAAAACGATTCCTTCCGGTATTAGCAATAATGTAGATTTTAATCGCGATGTCTCCTGGATTGACAAAAAATATAATTTTAAATATGAAAAAATGGTTCTTTTTACCGGAAGATTAACTCAACATAAAGGTGTTGAATATCTTATTAAAGCCGCAAGACAAATAAAAGCCGAAATCATAATTGCCGGTGACGGACCGGAGCGAAAATATCTGGAAAGTTTAATTTTAAAATTTAAGTTAACCAATGTTCACATGGTCGGCTATTTCTCCCATAAACTTGACACGATCAATGATTTTTATCTTAGAGCTGATGTTTACGTCGCTCCCTCAGTCTGGAATGAGCCGTTAGGTTTAGTTATTCTTGAAGCAATGGTTAATAAAACACCCGTAGTCGTTTCCCGTAAGGGCGGAGTGACCACTCTTGTCAAAGACGGATATAATGGCTTCTTAATTAGGCCAAGGTCACCAAAATTAATTGTTGAAAAAGTTAATCTTCTTTTACAAGACGAAAAACTGGCGGAAAAAATGGGTGAACGCGCTTATAAAACCGTTACGGAAAAGTTCAGCTGGGACAAAATCGCCACAAAATTTTATAATCTTTATGATAAATGCTTACAAAAACCGGTTATTACAAGAAACAGTGTCATAAAAAAACTTGAAAATATTGTTGCTAAGAAACAATAACTCCGTTATTATAATAGTAAGATGAAAATTCTTATCGTTTCTCTTTTAAAAAGAAAAGTCACTCCGGATATCCCTGCTGCCCGTCCTCGAGTCATTTATGAAATTGCCAGCGGATTGGTAAAAAAAGGCCATCAGGTAAGTCTCTTGGGCACGGCAGACAGCCATATTTCCGGTGTTGAAATAATTCCTGTCATTGAAAAAAGTTTTGTCGATATGCCGACTTTTGAAAATCCTTTCTATGCAGAAACTGCTTATTTGGTAAAGCTTGCAAAAAAAATCGAAGAAATCGGCAATCAATTTGACATTATTCATAATAATACCTATCCGGAATTTATTAATTTACTGGTGGCAAAAAATATAAAAACGCCAATCATTTCTACCATCCATGCTCAAGCATTTTTGGAGTATGATGAAGCCTTAAGCCTGTTTCCTGAATGTTATCATATCTCCATTTCTGAAGCTCATAAAAAATTATTTAAAAAAGCGAAAATTTTCAAGGTCGTTTATAACGGTATCGACACTGATATTTATTCCTATCAAGAAAAAAAAGAAGATTACTTATTATGGTTGGGCCGACTTTCAAAAGCAAAAAATCCCGACGGATCATTTATGGATCCAAAAGGAATCAAATGGGCAATTCAATTAGCCGAAGAAACCGATTCAAAATTATTAATGTCGGGCAACATTGAGGATATGAAGTTTTATGACCAGGATGTTAAACCGCATTTATCAGATAAGATTAAATGGATTGGTCCGCAGTCCACCGAGCTGAAATTGACCAAACCGGAAATTGCTTCTCTTATGCAAAAAGCCAAGGTTTTTTTAATGACTATTAATTGGTATGAACCATTTGGTTTGGTAATGGCCGAAGCTGGCAGCTGTGGAACACCGGTAATCGGATTTGACCGCGGCGCCGTCTTCGAACTGGTCGCTGACGGAAAAACCGGTTTTATTGTCCCGCCTAAAGACGGGATTGACGGATTAAAAAAGGCTTTATCAAAAATCGATCAGATAAAACCTCAAGACTGCCGGGATCATATTGTTAAAAATTTCTCAACGGAAACAATGGTCAATAATTACGAAAAAACCTACCAGGAAATTATTAATTTAAAAATCAAATAATGAAAAAACTTAGAATTGCCCAGATCGCCCCGTTTTGGTTTGATGTCCCTCCAAAAGATTACGGAGGAACCGAGAGAATTGTTTCATATGTCACCGAAGAGTTAGTAAAGCGGGGTCATGACGTGACTTTATTTGCCACGGAAAATTCTCAAACCAAAGCTAAATTAGTCTCTCCGGTTAAATCTGACTTAACAAAATTAATCGAATCTTATTGCGATCCTAATTTTAATGCTATTAATACTTTTGTTAATGCCTGCGTTTTTCAAAAAGCTAATGATTTCGATATTATTCATTCTCATTCTTACTATTTTTCCTACTTTTTCTGCGATTTGGTTAAAATACCGGTGATACATACACTGCACAATCAACTCCCAAGAGCCAGGGAAACAGAAAATGAATTAATGAGGCAGTATAAAAATCTGAATTACATCAGCATCTCAAATGAATTCCGTACTCATTTCGACCTTAATTATATCGACACGGTTTATCACGGTATTGATTTAAAATATTTTCCTTTTAATAAAACCGGCGGCGATTATCTTTTTTGGATTGGCCGGGCTTCGAAAAATAAGGGCGAAGATGACGCTATTGAAACCGCAAAAATCACCGGTAAAAAACTTTTTCTAGGAGCCAGTATCAGAAAAGATACTGAAGAATATTTTGAAAAATTTATCAAACCCAATCTTAACGATAAGATTAAATTGATTTCCAACATTACTTTTGAAGAAACACATAAATATTACGGCGGTTCAAAAGCTTTTATATTCCCGGTTAAATGGAAAGAACCATTTGGTCTAATTATGATTGAATCAATGGCTTGCGGAAGTCCTGTTATCGCCTATTCCCGTGGTTCTGTTGCTGAAATTATAAAAGACGGAGTGACCGGATATTTAGTCAATCCGTCCGATGAGGAAAAAACCGGAGACTGGATTATAAAAAAAACCGGTATTGCCGGTCTTTGTGAAGCGGTTGAAAAAATATATTCTATGGAAAAAAATCAGTATGAGACAATGCGTCAGGCTTGCCGTACCCGCGTTGAACAATTTTTTACTGTCGAAAAAATGGTTGATAATTATGAAAAAGTTTATTATAAAATTTTAAATAATAAATGAGAATTGCTGTTTTAGCTTCTAATTTTATCCGTCTACCGCCGGAACCTAAACTTATTCCTTTCGGTTATTCTGGTGCTCCGGAAAAAATTATGCATATTATCACGGAAAAACTGGTGAAGAAAGGACATTCTGTCTATCTTTTTGCCTCAGGTGATTCAATTACATCGGCCAACCTCGTATCTGTCACAAAAATATCAACATCGATGGATCCGTCTATCGGCATCGGCCCCCATATTGAATTCGAATGCCTTTTGGTATCTAAATGCTATGAGATGGCCAAAGAAAATAAATTTGATATTATTCATTCTATTTTTGATACAAGAAGCGCTTTTTATGCTCCTCTTGTGGACATTCCTACCGTTTCAACACTTCATAGCCCGTTAAGTGCAATAAAATATCAAGTCTTATCAAAAATAAAAAAGAATCAATATTTCGTGTCTATAAGCAATTCTCAACGGAAGGGAAGTCCTGATTTAAATTATTCCGCCACCATATATCACGGCCTTGAGCTGGAAAATAATGCATTCCAATACGGAGAAGGAATCGGAAATTATATGATATTTGTCGGCCGGTTAGTGGAAGATAAGGGAATTGATACCATTATTTCTTTGTCAAAAAAATTACAGAAACAGGTATATTTATTGGGAACCAATGTTAAAAATTCTAATTACTGGAACAATGTCATAAAACCGAACATCGATGATAATTTTATTCACCATTTTGGCTTTTTAGACAAAGATAAACTAAAAATTCATTATCAGAATGCCAAACTATTTCTTTTTCCCATTAAATGGGAAGAACCGTTTGGTCTTGTGATGATTGAATCGATGGCTTGCGGTACACCGGTAGTCGCATATGCTCGCGGATCTGTCCCTGAGATTGTCAAAGACGGTGAAACAGGATTTATCGTCAATTCTTCGGATGATGATATTAGAGGTAGTTGGATTATCAAAAAAACCGGCGTTGAGGGACTTGAGGAAGCTATCAATAAAATATACTCTATGTCAGCAGATGAATATAAAAAAATGCGCCTAAACTGCCGGAATCATGTTGAACAAAATTTCACTATTGAAAATATGGTTAGCAATTACGAAAAGGTTTATCAGGAGATAATTGATAAAAATCAAAAATGAAATCAGATCCGCTTTCGATTAAAGAAATATTAAAAAAATTCAATCCGCTTGAAGATAAATATATTTCCCGAGAATATCAGTCATACGGTGTCTTTTTGGCGAAAAAACTTGGAGAAGAATCAAGAAAAAGTCTTTATATAAAATTAGCCAAGACTGTTCCTCGGCCAATTCTTGAGGCCGCCTTGCGATTTGTAATTGACTCCAACGCCAGGCGCAAAGGCGCCCTTTTTATGTGGAAACTGAAGGAGCTCCGAGCGTTTCAAAAATAACCCCACGCCCAATATCCTATGCTTCCAATCCCTTTTTCTTTTAAATAATTAGATTTGGCCGCAACCGACTGTTCATCTTCGCTCCAAACAATGTGCATGTCCATATAACCGACTGAATCTTTAATAATTGAATAAATGTAATTTATTTCATTTTCGGTCGAGACGGTATCTCTCTTTACGACACAGTTATTCCAGGCACATTTATTGATAAAGTTTTTGTTTACTTCATTTAAAGTCATTGCCTTGGCGGGACGAATTGGCTTTTTATTTTCATCGACCAGCCAGTCATAACCATACATACCAAAGATAATTGTTAGTTTTTCCTGAGGAATAAATTTTAAATAATCATCTATCATCATCTTAAAATCATATCCGTATGTTTCACGTCCGTTATAGGGAAAATTAGGACCGGGTTCTCCATAACTTTTATGAAAATCATAGGCCATCACCATTACTTCATCACTGTAATCCTTTAAAACGCCTAGATCATAAGGCCTTTTCCGATAAAATAAATCACCATATAAAGCAATAGCCATTTGCAGATTTTTTTCCTTAGCCTTTTTATAAAATTTATAAACGCCATCATTTATTTGCAGTTTTAATTGTTCCGTCGGGAGTTCTGAGATTTCAAGATCCAAAACCACCCCTTTAAAATTATTTGCTTCAAACTCGTTAACCCGCAAACTCGTCAATTCGTTAACATTATTAACTTTTTCCGTATACCATAACTCTTTTCCCTTTAAGGCTTCGACAAATTGAACCTTTTTTTCATCTGAGCCAAAATATATCCAGCGGTTATTACTGTTGTCAATAATTGTTTCTCCATTAAGATTCCAGTCAGGTACAAAAATGGATTTTTTCTTCTCGATTCGTTGAAGTCCCGCTGTTGGCAGAACAAAGGTGGGTTTTGATATTTTTTTATTTTTACTTATTAATACATTCTTTCCGAATGAAATGTAACCAAAGTAAAAAAGCACCACAATTAGAATACCCACAAATATCTTTCTCATCCTATTAATATAACAAATTATTCCCATTGACAAATCAGATTATTTTTTGAATAATGAAATTAAGGTATGAAAATTACAGTCTATACTACTACTGATTGTCAATATTGCAAACAAGAAAAGGACTATTTGGTTGCCAATAAACTTACCTATGAAGAAAAGAACCTCGAAACCAATAAAGAATTTCTGACTGAGATGTTGGCTATTTCCAATAACTTTGCCGGCACTCCCGTTACTCGAGTAGAGAAAGATGACGGCTCAATAGTCGTTTTAAAAGGATTTACAAAAGGGGAATTTGATACCTCTTTTGAATTTGTTGTCGAAACACCACCGGTAGCAACCCCAGTGGTTCCTCCCCCAGCAGTAGAAACGCCAGCCGTTGAGGCGCCAGTGACAGTTGCACCAGTTACACCGAACCCAACTGCTGACGAACCAAAATCTGACGAATTAAACTCAGTTTTGGATAAATTAGAAGAAAAGACCGCTCCTCCGGCAAATAACCAACCACCAATCACCAACGACCAACCGCCAACCACTCCTCCCTCCGTTCCTGACTTCCCTGATCCTGCCAAAACAACTGTTTAATTTTTTTATATAATAGTTGAGTGTTTTTAATAATATTATTATTGATTGTTTTTCTTTTCTATAAATCGTCACTTTTGTATTATTTTATCAGTGATGATTTTTTGGGATTTATAAAGATAAATAATCTATTTGATCTGATCAAAATTGATCCATTTAACAATCATTATTCCCCTGTTATAAAAGTTATTGGATTTATTTTAAATAAATTTTTCGCCTTTAATCCTTTTCCTTATCATTTTTATACAATATTTATTCATCTGGTAAACATTTATCTTGTTTATTCATTATCAAAATTATTTTTTAATAGTAAGGTAAAAAATATTTTAAGCGCACTTATTTTTGCATTTTTCTTCGCAAATTATGAAGTGGTTTTTTGGTACGGGGCAAGTAATAACTCTTTACTGGTAACTTTTTATATTCTAAGCCTTATATTTTTAATAAAATATGTGTCACATTCCGTCATCCCGAGCGGAGTCGAGGGATCTTCTAAATATTCAATTTTATTTCAAATATTTTTTATTCTCGCATTTTTAACACATGAATATGCCATCAGTTTAATTCCTGTTGGAATAATTTATTGGTGGTTTTTTACAGAAAAAAAGGGCTGGAAAGAGTCTTTAAAATTGTTTTCAGTGCCTGTTTTTGCTGTTATTTTAACTACCGTTCTAAAGGTAATTTTTGTCAAAATACCTCTTATAGTCAGGACTCCTTCTATCTTAAAATTTATTGCCTTTACAATGCGGTCTTTTGTTTACTTGTTTATCCCCAATCCATATATTGTTGACAAAATTCCCAACATTTTTATTCCGATAATTTTTTTAATCCTTTTGATTTTTCTTTTTAAAGTTACTAAAAATAAACGGGCGTTATTTTTATTAATATGGGCCGCGGCAACAATATTTATTTATTCATTAACCAGCGCTCCGCAGGCCCGTTACTTTTATCTATCTTTTATTCCTGTTATTATATTTATAACTTCTGTCATTAGTAATAGTAAAGTCATCCCGACCGAAATGGAGGGATCTTCCAAAAAAGATTTCTCGACTCCTCCGCCAGTCGGCGGATCCGCTCGAAATGACAATATTGGTCGTCAAATAATTTTTATTTCTTATTTGTCATTCATCCTAATTTCCGGAGTAGTTTTTTTGCAAAATCAAAAATATTACTGGCGGTTAAACAGCCAGATAACCAAAAATGTCATTAACGATTTAAAAAAATATTTTCCGAAGCTGCAAAAAACCGATGTTTTATATTTTGTCAATCTCCCCGATAGCAGTAATAATTCCATCTGGAAAGCTTATGTCTTCCGGGCCGGATTTGAAGGACTTTTGAACAATTTCGCCAATATTTATCCGAAAAAAATTATTTACCTGACTTCTTTTAAGCCAACTCCCCACACAATGGATGCGCCTTACATAACGCCAGAAAAACTATCGGAATTAAAGCAAAAAAATATTATTTTTATTTATAACGAAGAGCTCAAGACTGTAATTCTCATGCCTAGTCACCCTCAGGGTGACTAAATTTCCAACATTAAATCATCCGTCGCGGCAACTGTATTTGGAAAAATTTCTTTGGCTTTAATCTCCGCCTCTTTGCGCATTTCTAAAGTGCTATAAAGATGGGCGCCAAAATGGGTCAGGACAAGTTTTTTGACATCGGCGTCACGGGCAAACTGGGCTGTCTGAATAGGATCGGTATGCCCCCAAAGATCATTTTCCGGTGAGACAATGTTGGTACACTCATGAATTAAAAGATCCGCGTCTTTTGCAAGCGATAATCCCTTAGGAATCCTCTTCGTATCGCCTGAATAAACAATAAATTTTCCTTCAATCTTGATTTTGAACCCGTGATTTTCATACGCATGATAGAGTTTTATCATTTTGACCGGAAAGCCTACGTCATTATCCCCTTCTTCAAGCTCATGAAGTCTGACTTTCGTCGGTAATAAAAAAATATTTGTTTCATTTTTGTTAATTCCGATTGTGTAAGGAGGATTTACAAATAAATCAAAGTCTTTCTTTCTTCCTTTGGCAAAATAAACATCTATACCCTGTTTGAAAATAAATTTAACCAACATATGAAGTCCGGAGACATGATCAATGTGAAAATGACTGATAAATAAACTAATCGGCTTATCTTCTTTTATATATTTTTCAATTTTATAGAGAGCATTACCGGCATCAAAGATGACATAACGTTCGCGGCTGTCAATAAGAATGCAGGGAGTGTCACCTGTTGGAGATGTATACCAGCCATTTGTGCCGAGAAAATAAATTTTCATAAAATGAGTATAACAAAATTTGTGATAAAATATAGTTGAGCTCCTGTAGTTCAACGGATAGAATGAAGGTTTGCGGAACCTTTGATGGCAGTTCAATTCTGCCCGGGAGCACAATGTTGTCATTCCCTCGAAGGAGGGAATCCCGACCATAATCACCATTAAAAAATGAGATAATAGACTGGATCCCCGCCTCCGCGGGGATGACATTTTTCAATAATAGGGGGCGTAGTTCAACGGTAGAATATGGCTCTCCAAAAGCCTAGATGAGGGTTCAATTCCTTCCGCCCCTGCCAATTTTTCACCAGCTCCCTCCTCCTCCCCCACCCCCTCCGCCGCCCGAAAATCCTCCGCCACTAAATCCGCTGGAAAATCCGCTTGACGATCGTGTTGGAGTCGCTGCGGTTGCAAAACTTTTCATCGAAGAATTTAAACTATTGATAAATAAATAGCTGTTGAAATTAGTTGATGAATAACCGCGATACCATGTTGGCTGAACAATACTTAAATTCTGAAATCGTTTGGCCCAGATCCGTTCAACTCCAAAAGCAACCGCAAATGGCAACAACTTTTCAAACATCATTTGTTTATCGGCTTGGAATTCAAGCTGTCTTTGTTGACTTGTCAAAAAGTTTTTTAAAGAAAAAGAAATATTTTTTGCATCAACACCAAACATTGTTTTTCTCGGCATTACTCTACCGAAAATAAAGGCAATAATTGCCAAGAAAAAATTTCCGGTAAATAAAGCCACACCAGCTAAAACATAATATCCCGTTCGTGTCTTTTCTGGATTTTTGTCAAATAATTTATCCTCAACCACCTGCTCATAAAGTTTATTCTTTACATCAGTGACCGTCTCTGCCAGATCTTTATCTTTTATTTTGACGATATCGTCACCGCTACTAAATATTCCGTCCAGTAATTTTTTTTCAAAAGGTAATAAATTATTAGATCCGCCTCCGTCTTTCTTTAAAGGACTATGGCGTACAAGGTAAAATTCACCCTTTTTCTTTTCCTCAATTATCAGATATCCCCGCCTCGCCAAATCAACGATAGTGGCCGAAATATCTTTCATATCAACCGTTTCATCTCCCAGTGTTCCGACTTCTCCAGGCGTCAACAATCTTTCCCCATTCTGAGTCTTAGGCGGATCAAACCAAGCAGTCACAACTCCAGGGACTTGCCCTGAGCTCGCCGAAGGGTCTCTACCATATTTTATCCAACGATAAATAATATAAATAGGTAAAAATACATACCATAATAAAGCTAATAAACCAATTGCCAATCCTACCAATTTACCAATAAACGAATCCCAAAAACTGACAAATTCTTTTGGCTCCAACACTGCCACAATATTTTTAGGGATTCCGACAACGATCGTCAATCCCTGACCTAAAGATAAATTTTCCTGAGTCGATACTTTTGCCTGACCCAAATTATAATTTTTATCACATAATGTTAAGTCATCTCCTTTAAATCCCGCATAACATGCTAACTTCACATTTGACGATTCAATATTTTCCGGAAGATTTATTGATGCTGTTGCCTTTGCGATAGGAACTGTCCACTCATTACCTGTAATATTCCAATAAAGTTCATCGTGGTCTGAGTAATATGTCAATGCGCCGGAAACTTTATAGGAAATAATATAAGTATGAAGACCGGTTATTAGTCTATTTGCATCCCCTATTTTCAACCTGATTAATTTTTCGTCTATCAATGATTTGACAAAATTATATGGTTTCCCATTGTCATCAACGACTGAAAAATTATCAAATTTAAGTTCAAATTTTTTTCCATCTTCGTTAGTTTTTATAAAAGGAATTTCCCGATAAATTCCATGTTTCGAAAGACTAGAAAAGTCATAGATAATTATCTCACGGACGTTTATTTTACCTTCTTTTGTGATGATAATATCGCTGTTGAAAGATTTAATATGTTCACCGGTTATTTCTGATGCTGTTGATTCTTCATTGATTAGATTATCAATTCTTACTTCGTCTTTTTGAATATCGTTAATTTGAGCAGAAATAGGAAAGACAAAAAAAAGAAAGGCAATAATCAGTAGAAAAATCTTTTTCATTATATATAATATTACCATACATATGAAATTTTATAAACTTTCTTGGAAACAGTTGGAAAAAGACTGCTATGCTTTAGGAAAAATAGTTAAAAAAAAGAAAATTGATAGGATTTTGTGTATTTCCCGTGGAGGATTAGTTTGTTCCCGGATATTTTCCGATATTTTGGATAACCTGCCGATTTCTCATTTAACGGTTTCTTCCTACCAGGATTTGAAACAACAGAAAGAAACTAAAATCACCGAAACTCCGACTAACATTAAAAACGAAGTGCTTTTGGTGGTTGATGAAATTGCCGACTCGGGCAAGACTATTAAGATTATTAACGACTATTTGAAATCCCAAAAAATTTCCAAATTCTATATTTTAGCTCCCTACATTAGATCGTTCACCAACCCAAAACCGGACTTTTATCTGAAAGTGATTGATGACTGGATCATCTTCCCGTATGAAATTAGGGAGACAGAAAGAGCCCTAAAAAAAATGAAAACTTCTAAAAAGTAAACTTAGTTGATATAATAGGTCATGCTAACGGAATCTCATAAATCTGTAAAATTACGTATTCATGAAATATTTACAAAACCTCATCTTTTAAAAGATACCCGTCGGAAATATAATGATTTATTCGGTAAAAAAAATAGTCCACTTTTTGTCCATGATTTAAAATACTTGGAATATGGACAGTTGGAAGCTTTAAATGAAGTCGTACTTCCATTTTTAATTAAATCAAAAACAAGTAATTTCATCGGCGATGAAAGTGTTAATTATCTTTTTGATGAATTTTACAATAAAAAGTCCGATTCAATAACCGATTTGACTTTTGATTTTATTAGAGGCGTTTTAAAAACTTCTAATCACACGGATATTAATGATCATCTGCAAAATCTTTTTAAACAATGGTCGAGAGTTTGCACAGCTGTTGATGTTGCCAAATCAATAAAACAAAAAGATGTCTTGGCTTCAAATCATGTTTTTACAGCTGATGATGGTAGCTTATTAGTAGTCGGTGAAAAAAAAGATATGGAATATAAATATAAAAAAGATGCAGTTTTAATTGATTTTGGAGATAATAAATTTAAAGCCGATATTACGATTGACCAAGCCATGCCACAAGATGGAACAATACCACTAAGTGCTAGTGATATCTTAAAAAAGGATTTTAGTTTACCAATTTTATTTTTTGACGAATATTTTAATTTTATGGGGACTGGAAATCCAAAAAAACCTATTGTATTCTATGCTTCTGAGTTTTCCAAAGACAAAACAAACTCACCTATTAATTATATTGTTTTAAAAGGAGCTCCAGATAATATGTTGTTAATGGATAAGGGATTTATAATAGGAAATTCTTGTTTTTCATATTTAACTAATAATTGTACTACCCGTTTATTTATGAGAGGGATTGAGGTTAAAACATTAAAATTTAAAAAAAGAATTACTACAAATGAAAAATTGTTCTCTATAAATATTCAAAAATATCCCGCTGTTCCAAGTCAACCCTATCAACTTACTCAATTCATTTAATTTTTTCCGGTCTTTTTATTTCATCTTGAAAAAGCATCCTACATTCCTACATTTGCGAGTGGTATAATATATATTTATATGGTATTTATCTGGGATTACGACATTAAAGAATTGAAAAAAACCGAGCAAGGAAGAATTAAAATTCTTGAAAGAATGATCAATTACGGCCCGGGTAAGGAAAAGATCAAACTGGCAGACGTAAAAAAATATTGGGACAAGCTTGATCTTTACGAACCGCAAAAACATTTATTGGAGCTTTTTATATGGAAAAGATGTCTATCATCACACCAACCCAAAAACTCATTCTCAATCAAATAGCAACCAGCCAGTTTATAAAAGCTAATTTTTATTTCACTGGCGGAACGGCGCTATCTGAATTTTATCTCCAACATCGTTTTTCAGATGACTTGGATTTTTTTTCTGAGAAGAGATTTAACTTTGATTTAGTTTTGCAAGAAATTAATTCTTTAGCTAAAAGATTCGATTTTACTTTTGTAAGACAACAGAGAGAAGTTGTCCACATGTATACATTGAAGTTCAAAAATAATGAGAACTTAAAATTAGATTTTGGTTTTTATCCTTATCCAAGAGTTAAAAAAGGATTAAACTACTCCGGAATCATAGTTGATAGTCTTTTTGATATTGCAATAAATAAATTGACTACCATTAATCAAAGAAGCTCTATTAAAGATTTTGTTGATTTATATTTTCTTTTAGATAAATTTACCATTTGGGATTTAATTGAAGGAGTAAAAGTTAAATTTCGAATGGAACTTGAACCATGGATATTAGGTTCTGATTTAGGATATGTTGTCAAAGATTTTCAAACTCTTCCTAAAATGATCAAGCCCCTGACTCTTGTTGAATTAAAAAACTTCTTTCGCAAAAAAGCTGAGGAATTAGGAAAAAAAGCCGTTTTATAATCTCTTTATCTCATCCTGAAGAAGTATTAAAGTTTCCTTTTTCAAGACTAAACGAGTCTTTTTAAAAATATCGGGGGGAAGTAAAAAACTTAGATCTTCTGTGATAATTCTTTCAGTAATTTTTTTATCAATAAACTTTATTAGTTCATTTAAGTAAGTAACTGTTTTCTTTTCTGTTCTCTCTTTTATCACAGCTTCATTATAGTTATATCCTTTTATAAAAAAATGATGGATGTCATAAAGATCACGTCCGGCAATAGTTTTGGTTTTTTTATAACGGTCGGTCAGAGCCACTAGTTTATTAGCAAACATTGTTTCAACAGTCTGACAACTGGCATAACGATCAATTTCGGGTAAATAAAAAGGTTTATAAATATTACTTTTCAATTCAATTGGAATAAAACTTAGTTTAATTAAATTTCTTAACCCTAATTTGTTTTTATATTTTAAAACATAATATAAAGTTTGACTGCTTTTTTTGTCAACCTCGAAATCAAGATTTTGAAAAATCTGTCTTAACTCTTTATCAGCTATTTTGACCACTGACCCTTTTTTTATATCAAAATCCAGGTCAATAGAAAATCTGTCTAAAAACCCGAGCATCGAAGCTGCCGTCCCTCCTTTAAAATAGATTAATTTTGACAACAAATCAGAATCTAATAGGGCTATCAATAAACGATATAGTTGAATTTTATGAAAAACGTCTTCCTTTTTTGGCAGTATCATAGGTAGCCGACCTCCTTTTGAATCTCTTTTACCTTCTTCCAATTGATAATTTTTCTATTATCAAAATAATAGCGGGAATTAAAATACAACATATCAGCGACCGCCCTTTCTAAACTGGCCACTGCCACCCCGTCGATATTATCTATCCCACGATCGTTGTATAGATAATTATCTTTAAGTTTACGAACAAAAAAAGAGTCATTTCCTACGGTAATTTTTTTTGAAATGTCAGAAACAGCAGTAATATAACTTCCTTTCTGGAAAATCGCCCCATACTGAAATAGGATAATTTCACAGCTAATATAACAATATTTATGAAGGTACCCCTGAATAATTTTATAAGGATTGATTTGATTAATTGGGACTGTTGAATAAAAGCCTTTATGAATAGATATTAATATCCCTTTTTGAACATATCTTTTTATTGTTGTATAAAGTGTGTTTTTGTTGGTTATACCCCACAAAAGGGAAAGGTCGCTTGTATGAAATAACTGTCTATTTTGCTTTAGCAATATATCTATCCTGTACATATATGTACAGGATAATAAATTTATTATAAAGAGTCAAGTGAATATTTATAAAGATGATATAATCAAAAAATGCAATATTCTCTCGCACCGGAAATTAAAAGACAAATAAAAGTATTGGTAAAAGAATTAAATTTTACTCATATTAAAGTCAATCAAATCCACTGCATCCGCAGTTTTGATGTAAAAACTAGGGCAATTGCCAGGATTTGGGGAATGGCAAAAATATTTCACGAAGTGGTCGGGATTGAACCAAATTATATTATTGAAGTAAACGCTAAACGTTTTGACAAAATGTCCGACCGTGATAAAATAAAAACATTAATTCATGAGCTTATGCATATTCCAAAAACTTTTTCCGGCGCTCTTCTCTCCCACCGGGGCAAATATCATCGGATAAATGATTGGGAGGTGGAAAGAATTCTTAAATCTTTATCTTAATTCCCTCAGTTTTTTCTATAAAAAACTCTATCCCGTCGCTTTTTAACTTAATGTAAGATAAATTACTAATTCCTCCTTTAGTAAAATTTTCAGAGCTGGCAAAACCTAAATGAATTAATAAAGTTCTCATC
>Ga0209211_10005210_pt1 | contig 19629 bp, 13 predicted proteins | sample RifGroA2_FD_183992 | JGI IMG/M metagenome (GOLD analysis project Ga0209211, IMG submission 183992) | Groundwater microbial communities from Rifle, Colorado, USA - Groundwater A2 (SPAdes) (version 2) | ecosystem: Environmental > Aquatic > Deep subsurface > Groundwater | place: Rifle, Colorado...
CCTCTCGAATTTTTTAAATCTCTCATAAGGCAGGGAATCTATCTGTTCTTTACTTTGAAATAAAAGAAGGTCTTCTAATTTGGTTCTCTTTATTTCACTTAGTCTTGCACTGAATGAATGTTCCAGCACCTCGCATTCCCTGTTTGGCATCGGTAGTTTTATTTTTCCGCGCTCGTGAATTATAAAAACATCCACGAGATCGCGTGGATCATAGACTGTTCTGCATAAAAGAGCGGCCATTTTCATTTCTGCATAAGTGTCTGCATCGAAAATGTTGAATTCTGCCCCATTTCTTTCTATTTTCTTGATTTTCCCAAAAGGAGTGGAATCATGAAATGCCTCAACTTTTATATTTGGCCCTATGAAAAACATTCTGTCTTGTATATCCTTTATTTCAAATCCTTTTTTGGCAAGCCTTTCGCTTAGAATTTTTACCAGTTCTTCTTCGCTTTTTCCATCAGGATTATCTGGCCCTTTTGAATCCGGATTATATAAGTCAATGTCTTCTGATGCGCGATATTCGTCAAAGACAACCAGGTTAAGCGCTGTTCCGCCTACAAAAACCAATCCCAACTCCTGCGCTTCTTCCAGTATGTATTGCCAATTCCTCTTTATCCAGTTCCATCTTAGGAATATACCCATACAGTACATTAAGATTAAAAGGTTTTTAATCTTATCGATTTGTACCTCTTATAATTGTTTTACCACTGATTCAAACACACACCTATATCTTCCAATACTTCTTGTTCTTCGCGAAATTCCTTTGGGCTTCGAGAATAGACCACCAAAAGGTTTCATCATCCTTTGGAAGACGACTAAGAATCGTATCCGCTGTGCGGGCACCAACTCCATAACAGGATAAGGCAAGCAGGGCACGTTTTCCGAAATTGCGGACCAACCCGGATTCGTATTCTTTTTCAGCCTCCGGCTTTTTGAATTTCTCGGACATTATGAACAGCGAACCGCTTTTGCACCTATGGCATTTTGGAAAATCCTGTGCGCCGGCAAGATGTAGAAACTGTGTTGAGCCACAGGAAAAGCACTGCAACTGAAGTGTTTTTGTCAGGGTGCGCTCCCGCAATGCCTCAATCATCTGCGCGCGCGGCTCAAAACCGCCCATTGCCTCACCGCCACCCTTTCCACTTGCTCTGGAAATCCCAAGCTCTGCAAATTTGCCTGGTTTCATTCTTTTATCTATTATGATTTTTGTTGAACCGCTTTTTATTGAATCAATAAGCTGCTGGGTGCGCTCCGCATCAAAATACCTAAAGAAGATTGAACGCATCGCTTCCTCGTAAACCACTGAGTTGCGCATGAAGTTTATCAGGCGGCTGTTCATGATCGCAGTCTCGCCGAGAAGCCCGAACAATCTGGCGGAATTTATGAATTTGTTCCGCAACAGCGAGGAGTTGTGAATGCTTTCCTCAAGTATGGATTGAACTGAGCCGACAGAGAGCAAAGCGGTTCTTATATGTTTTTCATCCAAAGGATAGGGAAATTTCATCATTACCCTATATGGGTCTGCAACCGCGCGCACGGATTCCCCAATTAATTCGGAAATCTTAAACGAAAGGATTCTGGCAAGGGATTGGTTTACGCGCGTTCCTGAGCAGGAATGGATTACTACAAGGTCTTCTATAATTTCAATGATAATTGTCGTATCATATTTAATGCGCGAATCAAATTTCGTGTCTGCATCCGAATACCCGCTTCTTAATCTTCCGACATCCCGCGCAATCTCGAAATCAACCGGAATATCCTCCCCTGCCCATTCCGGAATAGCAATATCTGTTGCAAAACTCGGCTCTGCGATTATTTCTGTTTCGGTAATATCGATTACGCGCCAGGGCTGGCCCTTGGATAAGAAGCTTGTTCCTTCGTCAAGATTTGAAACGAATTCTTCTCCTAACGAGGCGATTGGTCGATTAGAAGAAAGGTCACGCAGCAGAAATCTTCGCTCTTTGGGAATTGTTGAAAGATTGGAGAAATAATATTCACGGGCACGTGGAGTTGCCTTTAGATTTGCATCATTCTCAGATACGTCATCGCAGTAAATGAGCCCTTCATCATGAAGCTGGAGCGAGATTTTCTTTAGTTTTTGGATTCCGATTGAATAGGCAGCAGAGCGGGAAAAGAGTTTGTGGATTGCAGAAAGTTCTGTTCGCCCATATTCAAGCAGCAAACCAACTACCTGATGCGCAATAACATCAAGCGCCCCGCGTTCAATTAATTTGTTTTCCATCCAGCCATTTTCAGCCCGGATGTTTATCGCGGTTGCTTCAATGAATTCATCGAGATTTTCCGGAACTATTACACCTTTAGGGGTTTTGTCAAGTGCATGCCCGCTTCTTCCTATGCGCTGGAGAAGGCGGAATGCCTGGCGGGGGGAATTGAATTGGACTATCAAATCGATATCCCCGATATCTATTCCGAGTTCAAGGGAAGATGTTGCCAAAAGGGAACGGACTTCCCCAGACTTAAACCGATCTTCCGCGGAAATACGGACTTCTTTTGAAAGAGAACCATGATGGACTTCTACCGGAGCGCCAGCTGCCTTCAAATCTGCTCCGAGTTCTTCGGCGGTGCTTCGCGTATTCACGAAAATAAGCGAACGGTGGGTTTCGGATTCTTTTTTTATCCGCCCGATGCGAGCAGTACGGTCCATCACATCGCAGATTTCGAGTTCGAATTTCCTATTTTTTCCTGTTTCGGCTATCTCGTATTCCCTCTCCCCAAAAAGTAATGCCCCTGCCTCGCGCTCATTGGCAACAGTTGCTGTTATCCCGATTCGCTGGAATTTGGCGATTTCCGAGAGCCTTTCCAGACCAAATGAAAGCTGCGCCCCTCGTTTGTTGTCCAGAATGTCATGGATTTCATCGCAGATTACAAAGCGAACGTTGGTTATATGGCGTCGCATTATCGGTGCAACAAGAAGAGCCTGAAGGCTTTCACAAGTCGTGAGAAGGATTTGCGGCGGATTTTTCCTATGAGAATCCCGCTCGGATTGCGTCGTATCCCCATGCCGCACAGCATGGGAAATACCAAGCCGTTCGCACCACCAGGAAAATCTTTTTAGAAGGTCGCGGTTGAGGCTGCGCAAAGGAGTGATGTAAAGCGCCTGAATGCCAGGGGCATTGCGATCGACCTTTTCCAGAACAGGAAGAATAACGGCCTCAGTTTTTCCGCTGCCTGTTGGTGCCAGCACAAGCACGTTTTCCCCTGCAAGGATTTTAGGCATCGCGAGCTTTTGTATTTCGGTGAGCGAACCGAAACGCTCGCGGATGAGCTCCGCTACAGTTGTCATATGCAAGAATACGCCAAAGGAGGTTAATATTTGTTTTGAATCGAAGCCGGATTATAACTGGAATCCTAGTGCCCCCTAAATATCGTGTGGTCCCTAAATTTTATGGGTTAGATAAAATTTTTGTACGAGGTAAATCGATTCAGAATTATCACTGATTTAAATAAGTGTCAAAATCAGTTATAACTTCGGTTGGTTATCACCGAAAAACAGATATATTTATTTTCAGTGATAACTATTATGTCCAGAATAGTAACTGCGAAGCGGCGGTTCTTGTTCGTGCCTGATAAAGAAAAGGTGGGTTTCAAATCCAAGAAAATTGAGATTGTCGATATAACTGATTTTCTTTCATAATATCCAAACTTTGCAATTGTTTTTTAACCCAACATGACAAAAATCGAAGTATGGAAGAAGATAAACACACTCACTCGGAGGATTGCTCCCACGAAGCCAGCCTCGACGAATTTGAAGAAGCCGGCAAAATAGCCTCACGCATTCGCGAAGACAGTAAAAAACTGATCATGATAGGAGAACCATTACTGGATATTGCCGAAACCATTGAACGGATGATAAATGATGAAGGCGCAGAAATGGCATTTCCGGTCAATATTTCAATAAACGAAATCGCAGCGCATTATACGCCGGAATTTGACTGCACAAGAGTATTGGAAGAGAACAGTATTGTGAAAATAGACCTTGGCACATACCTAAACGGAGCAATCGCGGATACCGCGTATACCATTGACCTTTCTGATGACGGAAGACACGAATCGCTTGTGAAGGCAAGCCAAGAGGCGCTTGAAGCCGCAATTGCAGCTATAAAACCAGGAGAAAGGGTTGGCGAAATTGGCGGAAGAATAGAGGAAAAAATCCGCGCCCGTGGATTCAAGCCGATCAGCAACCTGACTGGGCACATGATAAAAACCAACGAGTTGCACGCAGGAGTGGAAATCCCGAATATCAAAACAAATGATAATTACGAATTTCAAGTTGGAGATATTTTTGCAGTTGAACCATTTGCAACAACAGGAAGCGGATTTGTAACTGATTTGGAGCAGGTTGAAATATTTGGATTATATATTCCACACCAGGTAAGAATGAGGCAAAGCAGAAAAATCCTTCAACACATCCTGGAAAATTTCGGAGTTATGCCATTTGCAGAGCGCTGGATAAGAAAAAATCCGGAATTCAAATCAAAACTTCTGGTGAGCGTAGCGTTGAAGGAAATGCTTGAGGCGCAGATAATACGAGGATACCCCGTCCTACGCGATGGAGGAAACGGGCTGGTCTCTCAGGCAGAGCATACGATAATAGTAACAGAAAGCGGGAACAAAATCACGACGAAATGAACAATGATACTTTGAAACAGATAAAAGTTGAAAATGGGTTTGTTGTATGGTCTTTTGGTATATTCTTATTTCAGTAATCGCAGTCAGCCTTATTTCACTGATTGGGATTGCAATACTCGGGCTAAAAGAAAGGCTAACAGGAAAAATTGTTTCTCTGCTTGTAAGTTTTGCAACCGGCGCAATGCTTGGAAGCGCATTTTTGCATCTTTTACCCGAAGCTGTTGAGAAAACTGATGGTAGTAACGGACTGATGGCAATGTTCCTATACGTTCTTTTAGGAATAATTATCTTCTTTATAATAGAAAAATTTGTCCATTGGAGACACTGCCACGATAGCGAAGCAGGGGCAGAAGGAGAATGCAAAATCCACCCAACGGCATATCTGAACATAGTTGGAGACGCAGTACACAATTTCATGGATGGAATAGTAATTGCAACCGGGTTTAGTGCTGGAATTGGAACCGGAATCGCAAGCACAATCGCAATAATAATCCATGAAATCCCGCAGGAAATAGGGGATTACGCGGTGCTGATCCATAGTGGAATGGACAAGAAAAAGGCACTTCTTTATAATTTCGGGAGTGCATTGTTCGCAGTTCTTGGTGCGGTTCTCGCGTATTATTTCATAAACAGTATTTCGGAATTTGGAACCGCACTCGTACCGATTGCCGCGGGCGGATTCATATATATCGCAAGCGCTGACCTGATACCGACATTACACAAAGAAACAAGTCCGACGAGGACAATAGCACAATTTGCAATGATGATTCTTGGAATTGCGGTAATGTATTGGCTGAAGATTACGTTTGAGGTTGGGTAGGAAAACAGATTAAACCCCCCGAACTAAATCTGCAAGAACTTTTCAACCATCTTTTCAGCCTGCTTTCTCTTTTTCTGGTGTTCTTCAAGGAACTTGCTTAATTTTTCCGCAACGGTTTGTTTTAGTTCCCCGGTGAGCAATTTTCCTGATTTGTAATCGTCTTGTATATCCGCAAGTTTTGCATCATCTGGCTCAAGCCCATATTTCAGCATCTGGAACGAAACATCTATATCTGGATTTCCTCCTTTTTTCCTGTGCTCCTCGATGGTTGGCTGACCTCCAGAAAATGCGTATTTTTTGACTTTTGTCGCTGCTTCAGTGGGGGTGTCGGTAAGCGAAATATAAGAAAGCGGGTCAGATGACGACATCTTACCGCCGCCAAGGCCAGGCAGGAATTTATGATATGTGGAACTTAACTGCATAAACTTGAACTCTTTGATTCGTTGGGAAACATCGCGCGCAAGACGCAAATGCGGGTCCTGGTCTGCACCAACCGGTACAATGACCGGAACCGGCCCGCCTTCAAATTCCGGTAGTTGCGGATGAAGCATATCAGATGCCTGTAAGAGTGATGAGGTCATTTTCCCTGGGGAAATATCTCCGTAAATCGCTTTGAACTCATTGAATGTTGCGTGCCGCGCGAGCATTGACGCGAGACTGTAATATGCATTCGCCCGCGCGCCGTTCTTTGAGCGGCTTGACTGGAAATAAAAATCGCAATTCTCTGGCTTTAAACCAAGTGCGATATAATTCAGCAGATACTCCTGAATCGCGGTTTCACGGAGTTCTTTCATGTTCGGATTTCTGGAATTGTATGCCTCGATATCTGCTACTGCAAGATAGATCTTTGCACCAAGTGACTGGTAGAAGATTATTTGGTCGGCAACCATCTTATGGCCAAAATGGAATTTGCCAGAGGGCATAAGCCCAGTCATCATAACAAACGGCTTTTTCTGTTCTATGGCATCAGTAATCTGCTTGAAATCCCTGTGTGCGAAAACAATGCCCCTTCTGAATAAAACCGAATGCTCAAATTGTTTCGGAAGCTGGCGCATTGACTGCAATCCGAATTCGCGGATGAGCTTGACGTAATCTATCTTTCCTGAAACTTCCCAGGGGGTAACTTGAAAATTATGGTCCTCTTCGCATTCAATATCTTTAGTTGAAATTCTACCAGCAAGAGATCCGGCTAAACTTCTTGGTGAAACCATATTGATCGAACATTGATAGGAGTTTCTATATTTTTAGATGTTTCGAATTACTGCAAATGAACCGATAGAGGCTCCGGTTCCCTTGCCCCTCGCTTTAGCAGTATATCCCGTTCTTTTAGAAGACAGGCACGGTTATGTGCGAGCGCTTTCCGAATTCCATCCGCACCTCCAGATTTCCAAGACTCCATGCATTTCAGTCCATCACCAAAAAACGGATCTTCATATTCCGGGATTTCAAGACCGATGACAACATGCTGTTTCTTCTCGTATTTCGTGCGGTTCAACTCGCGCTCGAAAAGAATTCGCTTGCCTAATGAATGAGAAAGGACTCCGATTTCAAAATGAGTATTGAATGAGTGGAACGGACGAGGAAAGGACTCGAGAATTTTTTCAATTCCGCTTGCCAATAAAGGAATGTGTTCCGAAGAGCTGACATAGTGCTGGGCCAGTACACCATTGGAAATGGCCCCGAAAATAACTATTTTATGGTTTGCATAGATACGACTATCAGAATATTGCCTGTCAAACGAGCCGATGGTTTCCAAATCGATTACAGTTCCTGGGAAATTTGTGGGGGCAGGTTCCTGAATAGATTTGATGGACATTCAACTCACAACCACTTCAATGAAATCCCTTCAAATAATCTTCCTGCCCTCAACTCTCCAAACCCCAAAACAGAAATTTAATCCGCTAGCCCATCTTTGGTTACTTTGAAAACGCATTCGCCTTCGGGTAAATTCGGAGAATCAACAAGACGCGCGATGCGTTTTTCTTCCTTGCTTTTACGAAGGTATATTCTGTACGTCGAGACGTGCGCAAGCACATGACCTCCTATAGGAGTTGTTGGATCACCGAACATTATGCCTGGATTATCCATAACCTGGTTTGCGATATAGACCGCAAGATTGTATTTTTCCGAAAGCTTTTGCAGGTCATGGACATGCTTGTTCAGCTTCTGCTGGCGGTCGCTCAAAGAACCCCTGCCAAGGAAATCTGCCCTAAAGTGGGAGGTTAGGGAATCTACTATAATGAGTCTGATGTTATTTTGCTGTATTGTTTCCGCGGCTTTTTCAACAAGGATCATTTGATGTGCACTGTCCTCTGCACGTGCAACGAAAATATTTTTCAGGACTTCCTCTGTGTTAAGCCCTGCCGCCATGGCCATCTGTGCTATTCTTTCAGGTCTAAACGTTGCTTCGCTATCAATAAACAAAACCTTCCCACCAAGACCGCCTTGTTCGAGTGGTTTCTGGACGTTCACTGCAAGTTGGAAACCAAGCTGCGTTTTCCCAGAGCTGAATTTTCCATAGGCTTCGGTTATCGCCTGGGTTTCAACTCCGCCGCCAAGTAGTTCATCAAGCGCCTCGGAACTGGTTTTTATTTTCCCTATGCTCTTACGGCGTTCGAGTATGATGTCCGCGGTTTCAAACCCGATTTCAACCGTTTCTTTTGCACCGGCGATTGCCTTTTTTGCATTTTCAACGCCAATCTCCGCAGCCTCTGCAAGTTCATGCGGACTTGCCGCGGCAATTGTTTTGAAATCCGAATAACCAGCCTTTCTAAGTTTCTCAGCGCTTGCATCACCAATTCCTGGAAGATCTTCAAGCTCTCTGTAATACTTCTTCTTTTTATCATCCTTTTCTGTTTTTTCGTTTTTTTCTGCCATTTATATCACCAAATAATATCCTGAGACAAGAAGGTTTTCTTGTCTCAATCTATGTCATGAACGTCGCAACGTTCATGAGCATGTACAAAATGCGATACATTTTGTATCAGACAAGTTCGCTGATGCGAACTTGCAGATGTTCAGGAACGATTCGTCGTTCCTGACATACTGAACCACCGGGGTAAAACCTAGATTTCAAAATCGGTATTACTTATTTGGTTCAGTATATATGTTTATGTTATGCAAACCAACTGGAAATTACTTCTTATCATTCGGAAAAACCAATAGTTTCAAATTTCCAATCATGAGTGAATAGAATTCATTTCCGTTCTTTGAAACGCGCTTCCACATCCCGCCAACACTGCGGTATATTGTTTTTCCATCCTTGTCAACCTCTGGCTGAACTATGCGAAAATCAGGTTTGTTACCTTTTTGATCCCCGGCCTGCCCAGCTTGCCCGCCTTGACCTCCTTTTCCAGTATCCCCTGAGGAAATGGGAACTTCTACAAAACCATCACGGTCATCATCAACTTTTTCATCAATCGTGCGCATAGGTAAAACCTCCAATAAAAGATAAAGGGGGGTAATGTGCCCCCCTTAGGTAATACTTAGGAAGAAATAAAGTAGTATTTAAACCTGAGCAGGGGGGAGGGGGTAGTTGGCCGATAAACTCTGATAATGTTTTGAGTTTAGGGTTTTAAGATTTGCGACGTAAAACTCGGGACATGATACCCGAGACTCAGGAATTTGTCCTTGGCCGATAAACTGGCCGATAAACTCTGTTTTTGGCATTCTACAACGAGTTTTTGGTCTCGGGCACCGGATAAAACCCAACTTTTTTTAATCTAAGCCGTATTATTGTGTCACTAAAAATCAGATTTTAGCAGTATGGTGATTGTATGGTTCGACATCTTCTAACATTGAATGATTTGACTGATAAAGAACTTTTAGAAATTCTTGATTTTGCAGATGAGATAAAGGGAAATCCAAAACAATATGCAACCGCGATGAAGGATCAAACACTTCTCATGATATTTGCAAAGCCATCGCTCAGAACACGCCTTAGTTTTGAGGTTGGAATGACGCAGATGGACGGGCATGGAATTTATTACGACCTGAGCAATTCACCAATGGGAAAAAAGGAAAGCATTGCAGACACTGCGCGAACTGCTGCAAGATATGTCGATATTGTAATGGCAAGGCTATTTGGGCACGAGGACATAGAAGAGTATGCGAAATATTCCAAGGTGCCTGTGATTAATGCGCTTACGAACTTCGCGCATCCGTGCCAGATAATAGCGGATTTGCAAACGATAAGGGAAAAAAAGGGCGGAAAACAAAAAAAATTGAAAGGAATTAAGCTCGCATATTGCGGAGACGGAAATAACAACGTTACGCATTCGCTTATAGAAGGATGCACAAAGGTTGGAATGGACATAAGCGTAGCATGCCCGAAAGGAACGGAATTTGAGCCGCAGGCAAAGGTAATTGAAATCGGGGGGAAAAGCGCAGAGCGGAACAAATGCAAACTCGTAATTACAAATGAGCCGCACGAGGCGGTGAAAGACGCGGATGTTATATACACTGACAGTTGGATGAGCTATCATGTTCCAAAAGAGAAAGAAGCGGGGCGCATGACGATGTTCAAATCGTATCAAGTGAACTCGGAACTAATGAAACACGCAAAAAAAGATGCGATTTTCATGAATTGTTTGCCAGCAATGCGTGGTTATGAGCAAACCGTGGATGTTATTGACGGCCCGCAGAGCGTTGTTTTTGACCAGGCAGAGAACCGCCTGCATGCGCAAAAAGCGATAATGTTATTTCTTCTCGGCCGCATGGGTGCAAAAGGATAGGCTTTAAATTACTAATTGTGGAGATATATGTATATGAAATTGCGAATGATGAGCACAAGGACTAAACAAGCGATTGGAAGGGTAGCCTTGGCTGCGACAGTTATGGCAGAGACCATCGCAGGTCCGATAATCGGAAAAATAATGTATGATAAAGAAGCTGCGGAACAGGGAAGGCGCCAGCAAATTTCTATGGGGTGCAAAGGAGATAACTGTTATGAAATTGATTTGGGAATGTTTGTAGGCGGAGTTTACGAAATGATTCTTCTTGATTCTATTCAGACAGTTGGGATGGGAACCAGAAGTGAAAAAGATCCAAAAAAGGCATTTGCACAGGCGGAAGAGGGGTTCAGACTTCTTGAAGAGGGAGAAACGACAAAAGGAATCGCACTTATGCTTCCTTATATTCATGCTATCCACACAAACGCATTTGGATATGGAGCACCGGCAATTGCCAGACTTGCGATTATGCCAGAGTATGAATTCAAAGAGTTGAAGAGCAGACTTGAAATGAGCAGGAACGGATTGGATGGTGCAGAGGCATTTTACATCCCAGAAAGAAGAACTATGTACATGTATCCGATGGAAGACCTTGAAACTACGTTGAGCGTAATATTCCATGAGCTTGGTCATGATAACGATACTTTAGAGGGTAGAGAAATTAGTGAATTTACTTCTGAAACAATGGGATTTTATTTGGATTTGGTATCGTGCAGGGAAAGAATACGAATGAGTTCGGATACCGGCATAGTTGAAGGGGAGATATATTTGGATAAAGATGGAGAACCGATTTTGTTAAAGCCAAGTGTCTGTCGCAGGATTCCGGAATGGATACTGGAAAATTGGGTTGCATATATGCTTTTGAAAAATGGTCTGGACGAATCACATGCTTTAGGAAAAGTAAATGCCATGCTCGAAGTATACGAAACTGGTGACATGCGCAGTGCACTTGATGCAGTTACCACAACAAAACCACAAGATAGTAGGGATAGAGTAATAGGTGAAATCGTGCATATGGAAGCCCCTGAATTTTACGAAAAAATGTTGGTGGTTTCCGAATTGGTTATGGATTTTATATACCCGGAAGGAACGGGTGGAGAAGAAAACAAGTTTGTCCAGAGTTTTTCTTTTGCCTGTGGTACACATGAGACGCACGACAATAACGAAATTATTCGCTATTTCCAGGAATATTCCCCCAGAGGCAGCAAACTTACTACAATGGAATTCCTAAGAAGGTCATTAATAGATGCGAATGAAACTAGTTTTGTGTATTTCTCTTCAGATGGACTTGGCGCACCGCTCAGAGGAATAAGCTGCCGTGTGGGTTTTATAACAGAGGGAGAAATTCGAGTTGGTGAAGTAAAATCAAATTCTCGGGTGGAATTAAGTAGCCAACAATCGCCTTAACAACCGAGACTAATTTAAACAAAAAGAATCTTAATTTTGAACAGCCCCAACTTACTTACACGTAATTTTGTTAAGAAAATAAAAAGAAATTGAAAAATAAAGGAAAAAATAGAAAAATAAAGAAAAGAGACTACTTTTTATATTTATATTCCCCGCCTTTGCTGCCAGAGCTTCCTTTTCCGCCCTTCATCAGGAAATAAGCTGCAAGGATTACAACTACCACGACCACTAAAATTAATGGAAGCAGCCAGCCTGGGAACCCAGATGGTTGTGCACCTGGAGCAGAAGGAAGTGCTGCTGCGCCAGTAGTTAATGCGGCTGATTTTGCCTTTGCTGCTGCAGCCTTTGCCTGCTGGGCGAGTTCGATTGCCTTTGCATAATCCCCTGCGTTAAACGCATCTAATGCAGCTGAAAGAAGTTTTTGGACTTCGGCTGTATCTGCACCAGATGCCTTGAGTGTTGATATTTCTTTTTGCACTGAACTTATGAGCGAATACGAATTATCTTTGTTTGGAGTTGGAGAAGGCGTTGCCGGAGTTTCTGCTGGTGTTCCCTCAGATGGAGTTGTTTCACCAGGCAAAGCTGGAGGAGTTGTTGTGGTTGCTGCGGGCGTTGTTGGGGTTGTGGTTGCCGCAGGCGTAGCTGTTACGACAGCTGCTGCATCCACTGCAGTAACAGATGATGATTGTGAAGCAGTAGTTGAAGATGGTGTAGTAGAACATTGGTTTGTTACACTAACTGTGGATGCACCAGTTGTGCTTCCTAAGTTGAAACTAACTTGTTTTGATCCGCTGTAACATGGCGTTGCAGTAACTGTTACACTTACCTGTGTTTGGGCACCCTGTGCAAGCGTAATTGTTCCACTTGTGGAGCCTGAAACGGAAAGGCCGCTGTCTGCAGAAACCGTATAAGCAGATGTTGCAGAACCGCTTGCAACATTAGTCACTGTAAATACCAGTGTAAACGAACTTTGGCCGTTTGAAGCCGTGGGTAAAGGAGAAATCCCGAATAGATTACTCCATGAAGAAAATTCAACGTTTGTGGATGTACTTGTTGAAGATCCACTTGCCGCATGGTATGTATATGTACCGGTTGAAGCTGCGGAAATTGTAAATGATGTGGAACCACTACTGCCGGATATGCTTTGCGAACTAGGAGTTATTGAAAGCCCGCCAGTTTCATCAACAATGTTTGCTGAGGTACAACTGCTCGCATTTGAATAAGTCATGGTTACAGTTACATCTGAACCAATAGTTGCACTGCTTGAGGCAGAGGTTGCCAGCGTTGCTGAACACGACTGTGCAAATGCCACTGAGGCAAACAAAGCGAAAAAAAACAAAAATCCAAATAAAGAAAAACGATGTGTTGTTGTCATCATAATCACCAGTAGGTATACGAACCGACCATAAACGGAGGCAATAGGTCTGCAGTCATTGACTGTTGTGTGCCACTCACACTTACAGATGCAGTTCCTTGCAGGTTTAGCATTCCCCCGCCACTGGTAGAGTTAACCGTTGGCCAGTTTGATGAGGAGATGTTAAGCAATGCGCATCCATACGGACCAACCGGAACAGAGCTTATTGCAGAGCCATTGAGTGGATGGTTGGATTGCACTACTGTGGTAAGCTGGCCAGTCATGGTATATTGTTTGAGTACCAGACCTGAAACAGTCGCGTTTGTGGTGAGTTTATTTGACTCTGGTTTTGCAAAGTCCCGCAGACAAAGAGCCGCATATAGGTTTTCAGTCTGGTTTAGTGGCTGTGAACCATATGCAAAACCCGATGTTGGTTCCAGGAAGAAGGTAAATCTTCTTGTTGCCGCTGAGGGGCTATCGTTCAAACCAACAGCATATTGAAGGCCACCGTAATTGATTTGAGTAGTTAATGCGCACAAACTTGCACTATTGCATGTCCAATTCAAGCCACCTGTGGTGACATTGATAGTTCCTGCAGATTCATTATAGGAAATTGTGGTCAACGCAGAAACCCCCATGAAACCCGTAACATTGGCTTGGAACAATTCAGGTGCCGGCGTAGATGTATTTGACAGAGTAACTGTGTTGTTTCCAAGTGTAGTCAATCTCATTCCAAACATCTGGAATGCACGGATGTCCATTCTCACCGGATCGCTGAATGATGCTGAATCATTAGTGCTTCCATTTATTTTCCAGAAGAATTTGTACATACCTGAACGGTTTACCTGCAAACCTACAAAAGCAAGGCCATTGGCATCAGTCAAAGCAGGGGTAACAGACCAGTTTGTAGCTGCAAGTGGAGTGCCGAACCCATAACCCATGTAACTTTCTTCAAATACGCCGGATATATTGACCGTAACCCCAGCGACTGGAGTTATTCCCTTTCTTACCAGGAAAGGCAATGTGAAAGAAGTTCCGGTTGTTTCCTGGCCGGCCCAGGTTCCACCCATGCCGCCTCCGGATGAGGCATCCATACCATATGATGGAACATATGTTGTATTAACCATTGAAATGAAATTGCAGTCTTTGATTGCATCCAGCACAAGTCCATGGACTCCGAACGAACGATTCGCCAGGGTCGCATTGGCAAAGACATACATTGCATTTGTTCCGACAGAGGTATTATTGGTATCCGAACCAGCAGAACTCATTTTTCGTATTACAACGCGATCATATGCTGCGTCACCGTTGGAGTCATAGACCAGTAATTTTATAGAGATGTTGGTGAAACCACCGGAATAGCCTCCGTAACCACCACCACTTCCACCCATACCCATGGCTTCATTAAAGCTGAGGTCGTTTCTTGCGCAGACCTGAGAATTTGGATTATAACCAGTAAATAAATTGCTAAACGCGGTAGATCTGGTTAGGAATGACATGTTCCAACCTTTGGTAATCAAAGTAGCATTATTTGCTGCTTCTGTGATCCGGGTTGATTCAGTGTCTGTAAATAAGTTAAGTCGTGCAATAACAACTCTGACTCCGGCAACCGAAGTCCATAAGTCAGAATTCACCTTTGTTCCGTTGTAATCCTTAACCTGCAGTTTTATTTTTACACCGCCTTTGGCAAGGCCGGTTGGAACAGTTACATTGACCATCCAAAGCTCTCCGTTACCATCTATGGAGCTGTTCCAGTTATCAGACAGTTTTGTGGAATTGTTTACATGAGTTGCTTTTATCGAGTTACCCATTCCCATAGATTCGAATGTAACAGTTATGTTTGTTCCCTGAGTGTTCGTGTTGTTTGTTTCTGTAACATTGCTCTTTATGCTGAATACAAGAGACAGACGGGTTCCTGGGGAAATGGTTGTTGGCCAGCTTGCTCCTGGGACAATCCAAAAATCCCACCACATAGCCGGCTTATTACCGCCAACCATCACACCTCTTCTCATAGTATCGCAGACTCCTTGAGTATCGCAGAATCTTAGCCTGAAATCAGTGTATGTATCATCGTCTGCCCAGGTTGATTTTGAAAAATTCGATGAGTAGATTAAAAGGTTTGCGCTCCCATTAACTACAGACGTATTAAGTACGGTTAATGGAGAAAGGAATTCCGGTGGCCCGAAGGATTGACCAAAAGAGACCATACTCTGGACAGAAAGCGAACCACTTGATAAGGAGGTTCCGTTAGTATATTCTGCATTAGTAACAGTAATATTTATTCCTTCTAATCCTCCAACCTTCCAATTCCCACTAGTACCGCGCATGTCAACACTGCCGCGGATATTTGAACATTTCAAGAAGAAGGGCACACCGTCTGAGTGTGACATTCCGTTAGGATCAGTGTAGGTAACATTTGCCAGACCGAAATATTCTCCACCCCATGAATGACAGGAAGTATTGAATGTAGCAGTTGTGTTTATGTTATTCCAAGATGAGTTTGTACTTTGGGTAGTATTGAATGTAAAACAGGCCTTTACGCTTTGGCCCGTATCCTCCTGGATAAGCATTGTTGGTATTGAACGAAGAACAATGCCACTTGCTGTTTCGCCTGTTTCCGCAAGACGGATATCCCCTGTGAAGTTTACGCCGTTAGTACAACGGATATCCCCACCTCCCATTGACGGACCCATACCATACCCACCACTCCAACTGACTTGTGGATTAAGGAACCCCATTATCCATTTTGCCATTACAAAACCATTTCCTGTGGCAAGATCGCCACTAACATCTGTGGCCTGAACATCGAGTAAGAACATATCGGAATAATTTTCCGGGAGCTGGATTGAAACTGAGTCTGTCGTATCATCTGCGGTTGCACGGAAGTAACCTGATGCCGGAGAAGAACTGTTTGTTGAAAAGAATGTGGTTGCAGTTGGAAGGTTTCGTAGCTTAACTACCGAGATTCCACTTACATCTGTAATCTGAGTTCCATTAACATCATATGCCAAGACCTTGAAGGTAATGTTTGCACCTGGCTTGTACATGAATCCGGATGGGCCCATTTCACCGCCGCCCATGCCACCCATACCTTCTCCAAAACCACCCATTCCTCCGCCAGCAGTAGTTTGCTGGGGCATTACACTGAGTAAATATTTCTGAAGAGGAACATAACCATTTGCCGTGTAATTCGTACCAGAATACTCAAGTCTTATTGTCAGACGATAAACGCCAGTTATTGAAGGACTGGTGAAGTTTACAAGACATGTTTGGGCACCACTGTAGAACGTATTTACATTGGTTGCCGAAAAGGAAGAGGAAATTACGCTACTGTAGGATGTTGAATTCGCGGTTCTCACAAAATCAACAAGAGCGACTTTGGAACAGTTCACCTGACCATTCACACCATTAGAAGTTGCATTAAGCATGCTCCCACTGGAGGTATTTTCAACTACAAGGAAGAATGATGCCTCGCTTCCAGGTCTTGCTCCCTTGAAGCCACCAAATTCAAACATTTTTTCACTTTCAGTATCAGAAACAAGACTGATTGAAATTGGGCTTACAGTAAACGTAAATGCTCTTCTCTGGGATATCCCATCAACTGTAGTATATGTTTCTACTTCGTAGGTACCTATAGTAGATGTATTGTTGAAAGAAGAGTTATAATAACCGGAAAGATTGTTTGATGCTTGTTCTGAGAGTGTATAATTGGTATAGTTTCCGTCTGGTTTTTTTACATAAACCTGGATTGTTGCGTTGCTGATTGCAGTTGAATTATCGTCAGTTAATTTTGAGAATAATTCGACTGTGGCACCCTGGCCAAATGTAGAGGTTGAAACGCTTCCGTTGTTATTTGAACCAATGAGAAAATCTACTGCATCGTATTTTGTGGAAATCTGCTGGATTCCTCTTCCGTTTTCAACTGAAATAAAGTAGATTCCAACTGCTGTTGAAGGAATAGAAATATTATATTGTATTAAACCACCGGAATTTGTTCCGCCAGATAGGTTCCTTATAGTCCATGCTTGTCTTTCTCCATTTGCCTTGTAGATATACACTGAAGGAAGATAACTTGCAATTGCAACACTGGCATTATTTACCAGAGTAATATTAATTATAAAGGTTGAACCCGTGCTGAACGTAGTTTGAGTTGAATTAAAAGTGAATGTTACATTAGATACGTTTGTAACATACTCGATAAAAGTGTAAGAAGTTGAAGAGCCGTTACTTGTTGCATATATTGTGCTGTTGCCAGTAGTATTTGAGGCATTTGATGGAATTGAAAACGCTCCTGTGGCATCTGTAAGGCCTGTGTAAACATGTCCACTGACGTTAATCGTTACATTAACATTAGCTTGCGCTGAGCCTGATGAATTAGTATAAGTACCAGAATATGTAAATGATTCATTCAAGCCACCGACATACGGGGCAGAAACAGACAAATCGGCAAAAACAAAGCCGGATAAAACCAAGGACAGAACCAAAAATAACACAAAGCGTTCGTTCATGTTAAGCTTATTGAAAATAGATTTATAAAGGTTCCGTAAATTTTCAGATGAAATGTGGTAAAACGGAAAGAATCGTTGAATGTTTGGGAGGGGGGTCATTGTTCGAGTATTCTTTTGAGATAAAATTATTTAATAAAAGATTCGAAGGGATATATTTATATTTATGTATCTATAGTTACATATTAATATTTCCTTTTTCCCTTTTTCAATATCTTTATTCAAACCGAATTAGTGGAATTACGACCCCCCACCCATACGTTTGTTTTCGGCACCCAACAGCGAGCATCCTACAATCTATAGATGGCAACAAGTTTACTGTTTCGTGTTTCGAGTCATGTTTACAATAAGTTTTCTCTATCTTGAAATCATACATTTCTTACAATTGCTTGTTAATGAGTATTCACAGAATTTTTTCATTGCACGCACTGCCGAGAATGGCGCGCCGTATGTTGGCACACCACGACCATCGAGGATTTTTCGCTTGGCATCTGTATATGTTCCGCCAACCGCAACTGCGACGATTGGTTTTCTACGGTCGTCCGATGCCTTAATCAAAACATCTAACATTCTCTCATCGAGATTTGGAGTCTGGAGAAGTGCCATTAAAATTACTCCATCAATTCCATCATCATCCATTACAGCGTCAACTACAGTTGCGTATCCTTCCACAGTTGCATCTGCAGTCATATCCAGGGGATTTGATACTGTTGCATACGATGGCACCGCTGCCTTGCATTTTTGCAGTGTTTCTTCTTTTGGGTTTGCGAGAAACAATCCATTCTCTTCCATCGCGTCGGCTGCAAGAACCCCCAACCCTCCTCCATTGGTTATTACCATGATTCTTCTTCCTTTTGGAAGCGGCTGGCGGAATATCTTAACAAAATTAAATAATTCATCAAGACTTTCTGCCTCAGTTATCTTTGCCTGACGAAATGCGGCTTTGTATGCCATATAGTTTCCAGCAAGATTTCCAGTATGGGATTTTGCAGCCTTCAATGCACCGCCGTATTTTCCAGCCTTTAACGCAATTATTGGTTTCTCCTTGTTCGCCCATTTCATAACTTCCAGGAGTCTTCTGCCATCTTTAGTTCCTTCCAGATAAAGTACGATCTCCTGCGTTTTTTTGTCTTCTGCAAAATATTCCAACAAGTCTACCTCATTAATAACTGCACCATTCCCGTATGATACAAATCTTGAAAATCCGACGCTATAATGTGCTGCAACATCAACAATACATGTTCCGACTCCCCCGCTTTGTGTTATGAATGAAATCGAACCTGGTTTTGGTCTTTCCATTTTATACATCGGCAGAAATATGCTGTCCACGTGATTATATGGGTTGAGAACGCCGAGGCAATTCGGTCCGATGCAAGCAATGTCGTGTCGCTCTGCTACCTCGCGCAGTTTGTTTTCCAGTTCTGTTTTTCCACTTTCACCAAAACCACTGCTTAGCACTATTGCGCCGCGTATTCCTTTTTGCCCGCATTTTTCAAGAACATCCGGGACCGTTTCTGCTGGAGTTGCGATTATCGCGCAATCTATCTTTCCAGGGACGCTGTCAATCGCAGGGTAACATCTTTTTGCCGAGATTGTTTCGTATTTTGGGTTTACCGGAATAACATTCCCACCGTATCCTCCCTCTGTAAAATTCTTCATTAATACATTTCCCAGTTTGTTCGGGGTGTTGCTTGCACCTATGATTGCAACTGATGTCGGCTCAAAAACATATTTTAGGTTTTTCACGAGGTCACGCATAGTTTTATTCACTCCCCATTTTTTCTACGGTCCACCATCTACTGCCTACTACCCACTATCTAATACATGCTTTCACCTGATTATCCTCACATCAATTATATCGCATCCTTTGTCATCAAACACTACGGGATTTATATCTATTTCAGAAATATTATTCTCATACATCATCTTACAAGTCTTTATCGTGATGTCGCACAAAGATTTGATATGAATTGGTTTTCTACCGCGAGTTCCTGTAATTATCGGATGCGCTTTTAATTCGCTTATCATCTCCCGCACATCATTTTCCTTTATCGGGCAGATTCTTGCAGTTATATCCCTGAAAACCTCTACAAAAACCCCACCAAGACCAAGCACCACCATATGTCCGAACTGGTCGTCTCTTTTTCCACCTATGATCAATTC
>Ga0209211_10005211_pt1 | contig 19626 bp, 23 predicted proteins | sample RifGroA2_FD_183992 | JGI IMG/M metagenome (GOLD analysis project Ga0209211, IMG submission 183992) | Groundwater microbial communities from Rifle, Colorado, USA - Groundwater A2 (SPAdes) (version 2) | ecosystem: Environmental > Aquatic > Deep subsurface > Groundwater | place: Rifle, Colorado...
TGGCTATCAAAATATTGCAAGATACTCTAATATGTACGAGCAATTCATTAAAAAAGTTTGTGAGGATACTGAGAGGATGATGCATGCGACTGCCAAAAGCGATGAAGAAAGAGAAGCAATTAAGAAGAATATTAATCAAATTCAGGGGATATACTTTTCAGTAGTTTCAGACTATATCAAAAAGTATTGTATGGAGTTTGAGAATAACTATTATTCATTTGTGAAGGGTGTAGTTGCCGGCGCAAAGGATTTTAACGCGATAAAAACAAGCTTTCAACCCAAAAGTTTGATGCAGCCATCTGAACGAGGCAAATTTCTTTATTATAACACATATAATATCATACAGCCTGTTGTTTATGGTAAAGGAGAAAATAGCGGGAAAATAATAGCGATGTTAGTGGATGAAAAAGATATAAAAGATGTTAAGGGAATAAAAACCATTCCATGGAAGGTTAGAAAGGATGAAGTTGGGCCTGGTCTTGATAAGTTTGGCTTCCCGCTTGAGGTCGATGATGATGGATCTGTAATAATCGATAAACATGATTTTCCTAATAATAGATTAGAATGGAGGAAAGTTCCAAATGAAGGATTTACCCTTAACACGGGGCTTGAAGATGTTTCAGGTGCAGATGCTGAAGAATTAAAAGATGTAATAGACATGTCAAAAGAGCCAATTAAGTTTACAGCTCCTTTAGATGCTCTTGAGGCAGTAAATTATATGACAAATATGCATGATACTTTCAGAGATGATCTCAGAGACGGAAGGTATCATCCAAAAAGCCTTACTATAATGGAATATTTGCAAGCAAATAATGAATCTCTTTGGAATTTATGGGAAAGTAGGGATGAAAACAACATAAATGAGCAATCAGTAATTCAGGTTTCACTTAGAGGTCCTTATGCAGGAAAAACTACAAATTTAACTGTAAAGCCTACTGACAAGAATCCTGCATTTGATTTAAGACTAATTTCTGATCCGACCGTAATTAAAACTCCAAGACATGCAGGTAGGAAATATTATTATGATGTTCCTGACGGTACAATGAAAAGTGAAATGAAAGATGTTCACATAAGCTCAAGAGGAGTATCTATGTATATTATAGAAAAGGTGACAAGAGAAATGCGATTGTTTGATACAGAGGCAAGGGCTGTGCTGAATGAAATAAGCCAGAATTATGGAGGATTTGATTATGGCACAAGACCATGGGGAGTATGGGCAAAGACTATGATAAGTGATCCTTACGGGTGGAGAAACATAATTGGTGACGTTAATAAAGGATTACCAATAAAGAAAACAAGAGAAGAGTCTGTGAGTGACTTTGAACTTAAATAGTGAGGTGTTTTATGGAACAAAAAGAACCCAAACACCACCCCAATAATCAAACTCTTCCTGGGATTTGGTAAAAAAGTGTAATAACTCAAATCCCCACCATCCCCCATCCCTTCCTTCACATCTTCCAGATTGAATTCACCAAAATAATCCAATTCTTTCACTTTTCAGAGCCTGATAATCGTTTCTTCTTACTCATTTTGCCGCCGGATAAAATGTAATACGCTCCTCTGAAGGTTCCTACTTTTTTTAAATATCCAAAAGTAACCATTTCGTTGATTTCCTGCCTTGCTGTTCCAAATGAAACGGCATTTATTTTCATGTACATCTTTGTTTTTAGCGATTTATGATTCTTCAAGAATTCAAGTGCCTTTCCCTGTCTTTCATTCAAGTCGTCTTTTGCATCAATGGGTTTTAACTCGCTTGATTTATTCCACAAAACTACCCTGAAGAACTGTTCATATATTCCAAATTGAGGATCCCGCAATCTGTGTTCTCTCATCCCGTTAATCATTCTTGGAACACCCGAGCCCAATCCTTCCACATATCCGTAATCTCTCAGGAGTTTATATGTTAATGGATTTCTCTGGACTGAAAGTGTGCCGAATAATTCTTTTGGTAATGCGAAAGGGAGTGAACCCGGATTAGTTATTTCAATTCTATCACCAAATATGTATATTTGGATTGCATCTTTACTAAAGTAATCTCTGTGAGCAACAGCATTTACAATGGCCTCCCTGATTACCTCAATTGGATATTGGTATATTTCCTCTCGTTTTGCATCAAGTTTAATCTGAATGCTTTTCGAAACATTCTGCTTGATAAAAGAGAATGATTTTTCAATCGCCTCAATAAGGTCTGTTTGAATTAATTGGTGAGCGACTATTTTTACTGGTTCGGTACCCTCAAACCTCACCAGTTTAATTTCAATTTGAGGATTATGAAATGTGGGATTTTTAGCGAAGAAGAGAAGTGCAGAGTTTTTGATTTTTATAGAACCATTCATTGTCGCCAGTTTGGTGCTTACTAAAAAATCCTCTAAGGAATGTGATTTGAAATAATCTCCTTGTTTTCTTAAACTCAAATACGAGTTTATTTTCTCCATATCAATATCCGCTATCTTTGCATCACTTGGGGTTTCATCAAAACACAATATTTGTCTGTGCCTTAGAAAATCTACAATCTGATTTCCTTCAATTCTCTTTAATGTACTTCCAACTTTAGCCCATAAAATACCTTGAAAAGTATGAAACGTATTATCTATTGCTCTTTGGGTGATGATTATGATTATTTTCTTTGAGTCAATTTCATGAACTTCAATTGATGGTAAAATTGGCGGCGAAACTGCCTGTGCAGAAGATGAAATCTTTTGTTGAATCTCATCAAGATCCCCAGAAACTCCGATAATATCCCTGTTTTTTGACACACCTAATATTATTATTCCGCCATATGTGTTTGCAAATCCACACATTAATTCAGAGATTTTTTGAGAACTATGAAATGATTCTTTCAACTCGACTTCTTGGGACTCCCTGTGCTAATAACCTGCTTTACCTTGCCGATATCCATTTTTATTATCAAATACTATCAATCTAATGTGATAGTAATTGATAGTATTTATAAATATCGTTTCTGGATGAAATTTTAGGGGATGAATAAATAAATTATAAAAAAATAATAGTAATTGATAGTATTATAATAGTAATACTTTTTGTGATACCTTATACAAACCACTCTGACCTGATTAGAAGCACTGTCAGGGATTTGATAATCAAAACAAAGGCCGAAAGGCTTGAATCCGCTGTTAAGGGGGGATGTTAAATGGGTCCTGAAATAAAGGCTGTTTGTGACTCTGACCCGCTTATTCATTTGACAGAAATAGGTTGCAGTTTCAAACAATAACTCAAATCTCCAGCATCCCTCATCGCTTCCTTCGCATCTTCCAATGCCTAATTCTTGCCAAAACCTGCTTTTTGACTTTCTCTTTGAGAAATTTTTGCGCCAAAAAAACACTAGTTTTTATATAGACAAATAACCATGAATTTAACAGGTGAAAGATATGCCCAAAACAATTACAATAAATGAAGATATTTTCCAGGAAATGATAAGGAAGAAAGAAGAATTTGATGTTATTGTAGAGTCTATTGAACTTATGAACAATCCAGAAGTAAAAGAAGCTATAATAAAAAGTAAAGAGGACATTAAAGCTGGACGAGTGCATAAATTAAGAGATGTTCTTAGAAAATGATTTATGAAGTCGTATTAACTGATTCTTTCTTAAAAGATTTGAAAAAATTAATGTATGATTTGAAAGACTATTACAGAATCAGAATTGGAAAATTACGAGTTCTGTATACAATTCAGAACGGCAAAGTTTATGTCGAAGCTGTAGTTAGGGGGCATAAATACGAAGAAGTATATGAGACCGTAATAATTTTTGCTGAAACTCATTCTTGATTAGCCTCCATTTTCATAAATGTTTTGTTACCCGTTCGCCAAAATATACTCCGAGCTGATTCACCATTTGGCTCCAGTCCCTGACTGTCTGCCGTTTTTCGTATGAATCTATTACAACAAGGTACAGCAGCTTGAACAAAGCATCATCAGTTGGGAAAGAGCTTTTGTTTTTAGTTGCTTTTCTTATGACCCTATTGAAGCCTTCAATAGGGTTGGTGGTATAAATAATCTTTCTTATCTCGCCGGGGTACTTGAAAAATGTCGAGAGAGTTTTCCAATTATTGCGCCAGCTTTTCATCGCATAGGCGTACTTGCTGCCCCATATCGACTCAAATTTGTCAAGGGCATCGAGCCCTGCTTCCTCGTTCGGAGCAGTGTAAATAAGTTTCATATCGTTGCAAAACCTTTTCCTGTCTTTCCAGCCGACAAACTTACAGCTGTTTCTTATCTGGTGCACAATGCACCTCTGGATTTCCGTCTGCGGGAATACTGACTCTATGGCCTGCTCAAAGCCGCTAAGGCCGTCAATAGATGCTATCAGGATATCCTTTACGCCTCTGTTCTTGATGCTTACAAGCGCAGACATCCAGAACTTTGCTGACTCTGCTTCGCCTATCCAGATGCCCAATACATCTCTTGCTCCCTCAATGGTTATGCCGGTTATGACATATGCTGTTTTCTTTCCAACCTGCCCTTCCTGGTTCACATTAAAGACCACGCCATCAAGATAGATGATGGCATAAAACTCGTTTAAAGGCCTGTTCTGCCATTCCCTGGCGACTGGCAGTATCTTATCAGTTATGCTGCTGACCATATCAGCAGATATGTCCACGCCGTATATCTTACTCATATGCGCATTAATATCCCTCGTAGACATTCCTTTGGCGTACATTGAGATTATCATGTCTTCAACTGAGGTTGACAAGATCCTCTCATGCTTTTTCACAGCAACCGGCTCAAACTCCCCATTTGTGTCTCTTGGAGTATTGATTTCCATCTCGCCAAAGCGAGACTTTATAGTTTTCTTCGTGTGGCCGTTCCTTGAGTTGCTGCTATCCTTATTCTTCCAGTCATACTTGGAATAGCCAAGCTCGTGGTCCATTTCCGCTTCAAGCGCTTCCTGAAGCAAGTCCTTGAACTGGGCCACTAAAGCATCTCCAATGCTGCCTGCATCCTTCAGGTTGTTCTCTTTCAAGAACTGCCTTGCCTGCTCTCTCGTAAACAACTTTCCCATTTTCTCATCCTCCATTACTGATATTTTCAATAAAATACCTACTATATCAATTATGGAGTTTCAGCAGAATTAATTACAATCCCTTCCCCATGTAGGGATATCCTTATTTCTTAATCCATATTTTATTTATTTCACCAAAGTTTGCCGAATGTTCATACCACAACAGAATAAATGTGACTCCAGTTAAATAAATCTTTATACCTATATTTTCATACAAAAAATCAAGGTGTATAGACTTAATTTCTAACCAAATCATAGTAGTTATGATACCATTGATACTTCCAAATTTTAAGTACCACAGCGTGCAAATAAAATTATAAATTACTCTTTTTATGTTATTAATCATCAGTTTCCTCATCGTTTACAAACTAATCTTTCTAAATAAAGCCCCGCCAGAGATACCAAAACTCCAGGTATTATCCAATTTTGCTCTGGTTTTGAGTAAATTTCAACATAAAACAAGGATGACCTTCGTCTTTTTTCATCCCTCTCGGTCTATTGGAAGGATACCCTACAAATGGCTCAAATGGTTTTAAGTGCTCTTGGTCAAAATAATCGTGACAATAATCACATTTTAATAAAACCTTAACTTTATACTTTTTTCCTTTAATATTTTCAATCTTGTTCCTTATAATATCTTGATATTTGGATTTTAATTCACTTTCTTTATCTTTATACTTATAGTCTTCTATTAGGGTGTCTGATTCTGAATAGTCCACTTGAACAAACATTTCTTTACCTTTCAATTTGGGATTAACGCCTTTTTGGTCTTGGTAACCATCAGCAAAGATTACATCAATTTTACTGAATATTTGGTTAAGTCCACTTTGATGCACTATAAATTGCTTTAACATTTTTTCGTCTGATTCCTTCAATGATGGCTTGACAATAAATTTGAAGTGCTCACTTGAATATTTGCACATATATTGAATTCTTGTTTTATAATCTACTAAAACCTCACCTTCGGGTTTTGTTGAAATAATCTTAAAAAGGAATCTTCGGTTATCATAAAACAATTTTTTATCAGCACCGAAAAATGTATCAACATCATAAAAAGTATCTCCAAAAAAATCTTTATCAGTTTCTTTATCAGAGTCTTTAAAAAAATCATCGCTAAAATCTTTATTTCTATGTTTTTCATATTCTTTTTGTGTAACTTTTCTGGAGTTTATATAATATGTTTTTTTACTTTTGATACCCTCATTTTTCTTAATATACTCTTTTATTTCGTCGATATTTTTATCTATATAAGTGTTATACTCATTTAGAGAGTTAGGAATGATTATATCTCCAATTCTGACCAATTTTCCTAAAAGAAGACATTTATGACCTGAAAATCCAATAAAATTAATATTACTTGGGCTATAAGAAATATCTTTTATGTTTTTGCCTAAGTCACTATTGGATACCATTCCGATTATCCTAATCTGCACTAATTCTGCTTCCTGCACTTGTTTATGGTTATGGGAAGTTATATTTAAATTTTGCATTTACTACATAACGATTATGCACAATATTTGATAGAGTGTGTCAGTTGATTTTATTCACTTTGCTCATTTGATAGAACTCCCTCTTTCTCAACTCTGCGGATGCAATTTTCAAGAATTTTGTAACTGGAAATGATTTTAATAAGGATTAAAAGGGAAAATTCTATCGCTTACGCCAAAATATCAGCGTTTTCCCAAATTTTAATCTTATTCCAGAAAGCCTTCCCCTACTCGGCTAGCGAGTTGCAGCTAACTAAAATTTTCCCCTTCAGGGACGATTGATTTCTATTTCATCGAATTCAAAATTTTATGTATCTGCACCGTGGAAGGCTGGCTTCGACTCCTCCGGAAAATTTGGGTATTGGCAATGCCAAAAATGGAGGACAAAAAAATGAAAACCTATAAAGTGGAAAAAATACTGGAAGAATTGTGTAGGGCTGGATTCAGCATGTCGACGTGGGAATTTTATGAAACCACGATTTTCAGGATCCTGAAACGCTATGGGATCAAGGCTCACCTGGAATTGAATGAATACTTTGAGTTGATGGTGGAGCTTAAAGACTTGTGCGCAGAAAATGATTTGAAAGATTTGGGAATAACATATTTTGATGAGAATGAACTAAAGTCCAAATAATTTTTTTTTATTTTTTATCGGTTTAACTATTAATGCCTAAACTCTGACTTCGATTTTCTTAGCTTTGGCTTCGCATGCTTCAATAATATCCTTGTACTTCTCTCTGACTCTTTCTAATTCTTTAAGCATTTCCTTGTCTGATAGCTTGGACATCTTTTCCCTTATTTTGTGCAGTTCCCGCATTGCTTTTGGCTCTTTCATATTTCCTCTGGTGTGATTATGAATAACGAATTCAAGTCCGAATAATTTTTTTTATTTTTTTAATTTCTTTTCAATCTCATTCCTCAAAGTAGATTCATAAAGCTTCATCTGCAGTTCCACTTCCTTAAAATCAACATGTGTTATTATTTCTCCGTAATAGTTTGCTCCGTTCCTCTTCGTCCTTATTTTCTCAAAGAATTTCCAGTCAAGCTCTAGTTCAGGATGTTTTGTGCATAGGGCTGAAAAAAGGCAAATGTGGTTCGTTGAGTAAACTCCACCCAACAAGAGATAAGCCTCTGTCAATATTCTTAAGGAGTCATACCGTAACGTATAGATTGTCATCCATTTTTCGTCATTCGGCTTCAATCCCTTCGAAAAATCATTGGAGGAGTCTGAGGCTATTTTTGCATGATGCAGAAGCGAACGGGTCCTTTCTCTGTTGTCCTCCCCGGCTTTTGCGCAGCATTCCCTCAACAAGGCACCAGTCGTATGCCTCGGCTTCAGTTTTAAATGGCTGCTTCAATTTTAACACCCAAATCTTCTATTGAACCCTTTATGAAGTCACCAGCGATTATGTATGGAATCATTTTATCAATCCTTTTCAGGTCACTTTCATTTTTTGCGAGGTGGACTTCAATGTGCCGATGCAGCTTGTCCTGGTACTTATATTGATCAAAATCATCATCTTTTCCAAAGATAAAGATGTCAATGTCGCTTTCCTTATACCAGTCTGCCCTTGAGAAGCTTCCGAACAAGATTACTACCTTTGCGCCTTTGAGGGTTGAAAGGTGGCTGACCAAGCCGCTATCGGTCAATAATTTCATTGCGTGGAGCCTTTTTTTGCTCAGAAATTCAGGGTTTTCTTCCATTCCGATGTAATATGGAGCCTTCCCCCTTGGCTTCATTTTTTTGATTAGTCCAAGCTTAATGAACTTACCAAGCCAGCGTGATAGGGATGGTTTGCTTAATTTTGTTTCCTTTTGCAGCTGGGCGAAATGCCAGTATTTTGGGATGCTGAAAAATGCCTCCAAAACCTTGTCTTCTTCGCTTCTCATAAAGGTAATAATATTGTTACCTTTTATAAAAGCTTCTGTTTCATCAATCATTCCCATCCCTCAATAATCGTTTTTTAATTCCCAACAAACTTCGAGTACAAACTCCTTGCCCCTTTCTCATCCTTTGCTTTAATCAAAGCCCTTCCATCACTGAAAATCGTCATTCTCCTTTCAAAATTAATGCAGTAATCCATATCAATCAATTTTCCAATTTTTCTCAGTTTTGCCTTTAGAAGCAAAAAATCTCCTTTTGAAAATGATTTAGATTTAATCTGATACAAATTCGAGCCGCACATTTTAACTGTATTTGTGGATTTTTTTCCGCTTAGGAACTCAAAATCCCCTTTTGAGCAACACACGCAATTCTTGTTTTTATTGACTTTTATCTTTAGCAATTCGTTTTTCCAGATATCCAAAAACAGGAGATTTTTTTCATGGTTCTTGTTTAATAAAATCTTCAATGCCTCATCAGCCTGAATTGAGGAAATTGCATGTGTGATTGTGTTGAGCACTCCATTAGTTTCGCAGGTTTCCAGGCTTGCTTCCTTGAGAAAACACCTCAGGCACGCACCTTCATTCGGGATTATGTTGAAAACATAGCCTTTGCTTCCTATTGCAGAAGAATAAATGAACGGAACATTGTTTTTGACGCAGAAGTCATTTAACAGAAATCTCGTTTCAAGATTGTCTGCACAGTCAAGTATCAAGTCAGTTTTGCTTAGAATTTTCCCGATATTTTCATTATTCAAGTCTTCTATGAAAAAATCAATCTTTATCCCTGAATTTATTTTTTTCAAATGATGATGTGCCTGCAATGCTTTTGGCTTTTCCAAATCGTTTTCATCGTATAATGACTGCCTTTGCAAATTTGAAAGCTCAACAATGTCCCTGTCAATCAATATCAGTTTTCCAATTCCTGCTCTTGCCAATAATTCAGAAGAAACAGAGCCAAGCGCGCCTATCCCGATGATTGCAACAGTGCTTTTTCCAAGTTTTTCCTGCCCTTTCTTTCCTATTTCAGGGAAAATTTCTTGTCGTGAATATCTCATAGGATTAGGGTATTGTAGAATTTATTTAAAGGTTTACGGAAATTATTTTTGTACTCCATAAACAACATCCCTTATCTTGGAAAGCCCAATTCTGGTATTTTCATCTAGGCTAATTTTTTGCTGCCCGTGGTTAATTTTATACTGGGGTCTTTCCATCTCAGCCTCATTAAAAATTTGGGCAAGTTCATATGAGATTCTTCGGATAATATGAAGTCCGCGCCTTCCATCTGTTCGGGTGGTTTTTCCCCAATGGTCATTTTCACCTACTATTAACTCACCTTTTTCAATAAGCAACTTCAAATAATTAGCTGATTGTGGATTATCTTTATGCAGCAATCTATAGTTTGTGGGATTCACTTTCAAATCTTTTGTTTGTGAATCGGTATGTTTGAGCCCAAGATACTTTTCCAGCGAATCGATTGAACAAAATACGTCCACAGGAATTGGAAGCTCGGCATCCATTTTTCCTATTGCCACCCTAGCAAGCTGAAAATAAGTCTCCAAAAATCCGTTCCTGTAACCTAAAAAATCACCATGTTGGACTAAATAAGAAGCATTTTCAAATCCCAACATATTTTCCAATCTGGAAAAATTTTGATAAAACTCATTGGTTGTAGTTTTATGTGCAGCTGCAAATGCTTTATTCGCTCCGACCTCAAAAATATTTCTTAGCATACTTTCAAGATTATCGTCGTTTTCCATTTGGATTGAATTTTGGAGGGTATTTTTAAATCTTTCTATTAATAACTACTATTAAGTGAATAATAAATATTCAAAAAAATTTTCTTTTTTTCACAATCTTTATATATAACTTAACAATTGTTAAGTCCATGAAAGAAACAATGCCCCAGGACATTGAAGTAAGGTACATTCTTCCAGCCATAAGAAGGGAATTGACAAACGCATTCATTGAAAAGCACAAATTAAACCAGAAAGAAGCTGCAAAGCTGCTTGGAATGACAGAAGCTGCCATATCGCAGTACAGGCACTCAAAAAGAGCCAAAGAGGTTGTCTTTTCAGATGAAGTTTTGAACCAAATCAGGGCATCAGCAGACAAGATTTTGGGAGACAGAAAAAACAAGCAAAGGCTTGTTGCGGAAATATACAGGATCAGCGGCCTTGCTAAAGTGAGGCACATAATCTGCGACCTCCATAGGGCCCAATCGAAGGATTTGAAGGATTGCAGCATTTGCTTTGAGGAAGGTTTAATCCAGGTTCAACCACATTGATTTTTAGAAAAACAGAGGAAACGCAAATGACACAACCAAATAATGAGCAGATTTTTGAAAAAGATTACAGCAAATACGGTTTCCATGACAAGGAAGAATTTGTTTTCAAGTCTCAAAGAGGCCTGTCAGAGGAAGTCGTAAGGCAAATTTCAAAAATAAAAGATGAGCCTGAGTGGATGCTGAATATTAGATTAAAATCCCTGGCAGAATTCTGGAAAAGGCCAATGCCCCAGTGGGGCGCAAACTTAAACACAATCGATTTTGCCAATATCTACTATTACTTGCGGCCAACCGACAGGAAAGAAGACAACTGGGAAGATGTCCCTGAATACATCAAGAACACTTTCAACAAATTAGGCATTCCGGAAGCAGAACAGAAGTTTCTTGGAGGTGTCGGAGCCCAATATGAATCTGAAGTCGTCTACCATAAAATAAGGGATGATCTTTCCAAGCAAGGTGTGATTTTCCTGGACATGGACAGCGCACTGAAAGAATATCCGGAAATCGTGAAAAAATATTTCTGTTCAGTCATCCCGCACAATGACAACAAATTCGCAGCCCTTAATACGGCAGTCTGGTCTGGAGGAAGCTTTGTTTATATTCCAGCTGGAGTTAAGGTAGGCCTTCCTCTGCAGGCTTACTTCAGGATTAATGCCCAAAATATGGGCCAGTTTGAAAGGACTTTGATAATTGCTGAACCAAATTCAAGCGTGCATTATGTTGAGGGTTGCTTTGTAAAAGGCGCTCCAATTAAGACAATTGAAGGGACAAAAAGGATTGAAGAAATTAAGGAAGGAGACATAGTTTTGACACATACAAATTCTTACAAAAAAGTTTACAAACTCCAAAGAAGAAGGCATAATGGCACGCTTTGCACAATAAGTTATACAGGAGATTCGCGTCAAAAAATTATGATTACAGGGCAGCACCCAGTGCTTGCAATAAAAAGGCAGAAGCTGGAGTGCAAAAATACAGAATGGAAGCCTGATTGGGTTGAAGCCGAGAAGCTTGACAAGCATGATTATGTTGCAATTCCCATCGAAAGAACTTTAATATCACAAAATGAAAGGTTTTTTTCTGTGCAAATTGGCAGAGGAAGACATCCAGCTAAAACAGTCAATTTCAAAATAGCAACCGATAAAGACTTCTTTAGGCTAGTTGGGTATTATATGGCAGAAGGGGCCGTGATGGGCGATAATTACCTTACATTTACATTCAATAAGGACGAAAGAAAATATTTGGATGATGTGAAAGAATTATTGGAATATTTCTTTGGAAAGGCTCCTTTGGAATACAAAGAATACAAAAATGGGATTAACCTGGTTTTGTGCAGCACTGTTGCAGCCAGGATATTCAAGAAGGAATTTGGAAAAGGAGCAAAAAACAAATCATTGCCCTATTGGTTCATGCTTGAATCTCCAGAAAAACAATCTGAATTCATCAAAGGGTATTGGAGAGGGGACGGCAGCTTCATTAATAAGAAATATTCGTGGGGCACAAAGAGGATGTTTAGGATAAACTCCATATCAGAAAAATTAATAGAGCAGACAAGAGATATTTTATTGAGGCTTAACATTTTTGGCTCAATAAATGTTTGGAATAAAAAATTACCAAGGAGTAATTCTTATGTTATTTATGTAGGTGGTAACTATTTAGAAAATTTTGCAACAATAGTTGAACACGCTGTGAGCGAAAATGTTAATAACAGCCCAAACGGAGACTTGATTCTGAAGCAAAAGCTTGTGTCATATTCAGAAATCATTGGAAAATATGCATTTGTCCCAATAAAGAGCATTTCAATTGAAAATGTAAAGGATTTGGATGTGTATAATTTCAGCGTAATGGATGACGAATCCTATGTAAGCCATGGAATTGTTGTCCATAATTGCACCGCCCCAATCTGGTCGTCAGATTCTTTGCATTCTGCTGTAGTTGAACTTATTGCTTTGGAAGGCTCAAGAATACAGTACACAACAATCCAGAACTGGAGCAATAATGTCTATAATCTTGTTACAAAAAGGGCTTTTGCATACAAGAATGCCACTGTTTCCTGGGTTGACGGAAATTTAGGTTCAAAGATCACGATGAAATACCCCGGAGTTTATCTTTTGGGAGAGGGCGCAAAAGCGGAAGTCTTAAGCGTTGCTTTTGCGGGAAAAGGCCAGCACCAGGATGCAGGAGCAAAAATCGTCCATCTTGCGCCAAATACTACATCAAGAATTGTCTCAAAATCTGTAAGCAAGGACGGAGGAAGAACAACATATAGGGGGTTATTGAAGGTTGCAGACGGCTGCAAAAATGTCAAATCTCATGTTTCATGTGATGCCTTAATTTTGGACGAGAAATCCGCATCAGACACTGTGCCTTACATGGAAATTAATGAGAAGAACGTCAACATTGAGCACGAGGCAACAGTCGGAAAAATAGGAGAAGAGCAATTGTTCTACCTGATGTCAAGAGGCCTAAGCGAGGATCAGGCAATGACAATGATAGTTTCTGGATTCATGGAGCCATTCACAAAAGAGCTTCCCTTGGAATATGCAATTGAATTGAACAGGCTGATTGCAATGAACATGGAAGGATCTGTGGGTTAAGAAAGAAATCTGATTTTCTAAGATGGGCCAACAATCAATTAACATCAGGAAAACTGAACTCATGCCAGCCAAAAGCGAGTTTGCAGAGCAGATAAAAAAAGATCTCCTTGCAAAATGCGAAAATATTCAGGAGCCAAAGGAAAGGGATGAGGAATGGCGTTATACCAACATTGAAAAACTAAAACTTTCCGGCATGGAGTATAATGGTGCTGCAAAAATCCACTGCGAAAACCTTGAATTCCTGAAGGAAAAAGAAATTAGATTGACTGACATAAACAGCGCCCTTGAGCATGATCTTCAATCAAAGCTTTATTTCGCGAGAAGCAAGATCATCAATACAGACAAGTTTGCCGCTATTGCCGCTGCAAAATTTACAAATGGATATTTCCTTTTTGTGCCTGCAAATATAGAACTCACAGAACCAATAAAAATCAGCATAGACATTGATTCTGATTGTGCAGTCTATAATTTGATAGTTATCGGGGAAAATTCAAGGATAAAAACTGTTGAGGAATATTCAAATGCAGGAAAAGATGAAAAAGCCAGCTTGATATTGACTGAAATCAATCAATTAGGAAATTCATGCCTTGACTTTTCAAGCATATCAAGTTTCACAAATAATTTCGCTGCAGTGCACAACATGGCAGCAAAACTGAAAAATGATTCAAGAGCTAATTTTGTTTCCGCTTGTTTTGGTGGAAAACTAAACAGGATGAAAATTGACACTATTTTTGACGGCAAAGGCTCAAGCGCAAATAACCTTGGTATTTTCCTTGGAAGAGGGAAAGAGCACATCGATTTCACAACAAACATGTTCCACAACTTTGAGAGTACAACTAACGATGTTCTTGTTGACGGCATTTTAAAAGACAGCTCAACATCTGTTTACAGAGGATTAATTCAAATCCCAAAAGAGGGCCAGAAAACAAACTCCTACCTTGCAAACCACATCCTGAAAATGGGTGAAAAGACTCTTGCAAATTCAATTCCAAGCCTCAAGATTGATGCAAATGACGTCAAGGCATCACATGGCGCGACTGTCGGCCAGCTCAATGAAGAGCATTTGTTTTACCTGATGGCGAGAGGACTGTCAAGAAATGAAGCTGAAAAGATGATCATTGAAGGATTTTTTGAGCCTATAATTGAGAAAATCCCGTCAGAAGAATTAAGGGAGAAAATAAGAGTACTTGTGAGCAATTAAACAGGGATTGTAATATGTCGCTTAATCAAAATATTAGTGACTATCTAAGAAAACATGGTGCAGGTTATTATGTCGTTGAACTAAAAAAAGGATACAAATATGATCCACATACACGAGCGATAGTTAAATCACAAGACAAAGATACGCTTGGCTTGTGGGGACTTTTGGTAGGCAAATATGATGGAACCTATCATGATAAAACATTAAGAATGGGATTGTCTGCAATCAAGGTTGAAATTCCATATGATAAGGTGCTTATTGTCAAAAAACGCGGCAATTTGCGCAATCAAGAACAACAAACACTAGAAACTATAGCGGCTTGAAAGGAATCAAAAATGCTCAAAGCACAAATGAAATCATTGGATGCTGAAAAAATCAGGAAAGATTTTCCTATTTTAAGCAGGAAAGTGCATGGAAAAAAGCTGGTTTATTTTGACAATGCTGCAACATCGCAAAAACCCAGGCAGGTTATTGACGCAATAACTCATTATTATGAGAATTACAACGCAAATGTGCACAGGAGCATCCACCAGCTTGGGGAAGAAGCAACCGCAGCTTATGAAAATGCCAGAGGAAAAGTTGGTGATTTCATAAGTGCAAATTCCATCCAAGAAATAATTTTCACAAAAAATTCAACAGAGGCCCTTAATCTTTTGGCTTATTCATTGACTGCTGACCTAAAAAAAGAAGATGAAATTGTCATTTCTCAGCTTGAGCACCACAGCAATTTTGTCCCATGGCAGCAGATGGCAAAAATTTTTGGTTTGAGATTGAAATTCATTGAAGTCAACAAGGACGGCTCATTGAACGAGGAAAGCATTAAAGAACAGATTACAAAAAATACAAAAATTGTTTCGGTAAGCCACATCAGCAACGCAATAGGCTCATTAAATCCGGTTGAAGACATCACAAAAATAGCGCATGAAAATGGGGCATCGATGATTATTGACGGCTCCCAGTCTGTTCCCCATATGAAGGTGGATGTCCAGAAAATTAGCTCTGACTTTTATGTTTTTACAGGCCACAAAATGCTGGGGCCAACAGGGGTTGGAGTGCTTCACGGGAAAAAAGAAATGCTTGAAAAAATGAGGCCATTCTTATATGGTGGCGAGATGATAAATGAGGTTGGTTTTGAGGAAACAACATTCAACAAATTGCCATATAAATTTGAGGCAGGAACCCCAAACATCATAGAGGCCATTGGGCTTGGAGTTGCTGTGGATTACCTAAATCAGATTGGGATTAAAAATATTTATGAGCATGATATGGAATTGACAGATTACGCGCTTGAAAGAATGAAGGAACTTGATTTTGTTGAGGTTTACGGGCCAAAAGAAAGGGGCCCTTTAGTCTCATTTAACGTCAAGAAAGTCCATGCGCATGACGTTTCGCAGATACTTGACAGCGAAGGAATTGCAATCAGGGCAGGCCATCATTGTGCAATGCCACTGATGAAAGTGATGGGACTTCAAGCAACAGCGCGTGCAAGTTTTTACCTTTACAATACAAATGAAGAAGTTGACCATTTTATTTTGGCACTGAAGAAAGTGAAAAAGGTTTTTGGTGTTTAGATGGAAATAGAAATGATGTACCAGGAAAATATACTTGACCACTACAAGAATCCAAGAAATTTCGGGAAAATTGAGAATGCCACTGTGCATCATCATGAGAAGAACCCTCTTTGCGGGGATGAAATCTCATTTTATTTCATAATTGACGAGCACAATGTTATTAAGGATGTGAAATTTTCCGGGCACGGATGCGCAATTTCGCAGGCAAGCGCCTCAATGCTGTCAGAATCATTGAAAGGGAAAAAACTGGATGAAATTGAGAACCTTACTAAAGAAGACATTCTGGAAATGCTTGGCATTCCAATAAGCCCTGTAAGGTTGAAATGTGCCCTGCTTTCGCTGGACACTGTAAAAAACTCGATATTAATTTTTGAGAGGTATGTGAGAAATAAACATGCAGTGTGAAAAATGCCTAAGAGAATTTTGGTAACTGGAACTTTCGATTTATTGCATCCTGGACATATTGCATTTTTAAGAGAAGCGCGAAAATATGGTGATGAGTTATATGTACTATTGGCTTCTGATAAAGTAGTCTTGAGAAATAAGGGTCAATTGCCAATGCAGAACGAACAAGAAAGAAGAGATGTTTTACAGAATCTTGAAATTGTAGCAGATGTTGCAATTGGGAATGATGTTAAAGGTATAGATGGTGTGCTTGGATTAAGTCCAGATGTTGTTGTTTTAGGCTTTGACCAATACACCGAGCATAGTCTGTTGCTAGAAAATTATTGTCAAAGCCATTTACTTGAGTTTTATAGATTAAATAAATGTTGAAATGAGACCCATACATAAGACCTGATGAAAATTACCTAAGCAAAGTGAATAAAATGAAGGATGAACTTGTAATCAAGGATTTGCACGTAAGCGTTGAAGGGAAGAAGATACTGGATGGGGTTAATTTGGCTGTCAGGAAAGGAGAAGTAAGCGCATTGATGGGGCCTAATGGCTCTGGAAAATCAACTTTGGCCTTCACTTTGATGGGTCATCCTAAGTATGTTGTAGAAAAAGGAGAAGCGTGGTATAAGGGAAAGAATATCCTGAAGCTTGAAGCAGATGAAAGGGCAAAGCTTGGGTTGTTTCTGTCGTTTCAGTATCCTCAGGAAATTCCCGGGGTTTCTGTCTCAAATTTCCTGAGGACAGCATACAATGCGGTTCACGAAAAAAAGATTCCTGTCCCTGAATTTGTAAAACTGCTGAAGGAAAAAATGGAGATGCTGAAGATAGACACTTCATTTTCAAGAAGATACCTGAATGAGGGCTTTTCAGGAGGGGAGAAAAAAAGGACAGAGATTTTACAGATGGCTGTTTTGCAGCCCGATATGGCAATCCTTGATGAAACAGATTCTGGTCTGGATATTGATTCTTTGAAAGTGGTTGCAAACGGAGTTAATTCGATGCTTGGCCCAAATGTGGGCATTCTTGTCATAACTCATTATCAGCGCCTTTTGGATTATATCGAGGCTGATAAGATACATATTATGGTAAAAGGAAGGATTGTCAGGAGCGGCGGAAAAGAGATTGCGCATGAGCTTGAGAAGAAAGGATACGATGAAATAATAAAAGAAGCAGAATTAATGTGAGGTGGAAAAAATGCAGGAAGCAAAAGAAATGATTTTGACATTGACAGAAAGAGCGGCAAGCAAGGCAAAGAAACTGATGGAAAAGGAAGACAAAAAGGATTATGGACTGAGGATAGGCATTGTGCCGGGCGGCTGCTCTGGATACACTTATGACATTGCCCTTGAGAAAACCCCAAAAAAGGACGACAATGTCTTTGAGGATAAAGGAATCAGGATTTTTGTCAGTCCGCAAAGCGCTGAATTCATGAAAGGCTCGGAAGTTGACTATCTTGAGACTTTGCAGCATTCAGGATTCAAGATAAATAATCCAAACGTCAAGACGAGCTGCGGCTGCGGGCATTCTGTGGGATAGGATTATTTTTTAGGAGCCCTAACTGTCCTCAAATAATTTCTCAATATCTTTTAGGCTTAGAGGAATTGCTTTTATTTCTTTTATCCTCGCTAATGCTTTCTCAGTGAAGCCATTTTTTGAGATAAATAAAAATTTATATTCTCCTGCAAAAACTATAAATCTGGCCTTTCTGATTAAATTATCGACAACATCAATATCAGTGGGATTGTTAGTCCATTTGACCTCCCCCACAAGTATTCTTCTAGTTTTGTGGTTGTATGCTATAATATCTATCTCTTCGCCCGTTCTATTCCACCAGCTGCCAATATTTTCAAAATCAAGGAGATACCCCCTGATTTCTTTATTTAGATTCGAGATGAACAATTCTTTGCATATTTCTTCAAATACTCGTCCAACATAGGCATTAAGGTTTTCTTTTATATTATCATCTACGAGTTTAGTATTTCCGAGATTCAAGGCAGTCTGGTTTGGGAATATGAATCTGTACCAAAAGCTAAAGAAGTTATCTTTTAAGCCATATCTGCCTAGTCTTTCCTTGCCAAGTACAGGGTCTTTTCTTCCTAGTAACTCAAGCAGTTCATCAAGCCTTTTAATATATGCAGGAAGAGTATTTGTGTCTATGCCTGTAAAATCCTGTATTTCTTTTGCGTTTTCTTTGCCTGCAGAAGCGGCCTGCAGGATAGAATTATATTTGGCATGTATTCTTACGTTCTCATATTCTAACAGGTTTTTTGGCTCTTCGAATAGTTCAGCGCCTTTTTTTAATAATAGCTCAAATATTTTTTTCTGTATGCCTCCATCTACTTTTTTAACCTTTTCAAGATAGTAAGGTGTTCCGCCAAATACTGAGTAAGTAATAATTTTTTCTTCTTCACTTAATTCTTTGAACATTAATCTAAATTCACCATATTTGAAGGGAGATATTCTTATTCTTGTTGCTCTTCCATATAATGCTCCAGCTTTACTATTAGTTATCTTTTGTATCATCCCTATTGAGGAACCGACCAATATCAGCATGATTTTCTTATTCTTTAGCTTCTGGTCCCAATAATTCTGTAATTGTGTTATGAATTGAGGTGAGACTTCCAAGAATCTTTGAAACTCATCAATCACCAAAACAAAACCATTATCTGATTTTAACGCAATGAAATCCAGAAAATCATTGAAATCTGCAAACTTTCTTGCTTCGCCTAACTGTTCCTGCACTGTTTTTGAAAGGGAGTCTAATATTCCTTGTTTTTCCACTAAATCCACATAAAAGTACATTTTGTTTTCAGGAAGCGATTTGATGAATTGCCTTATTAGCTCTGTTTTACCTACTCTTCGCCTGCCATATACCACAAACATTTTGCCGGATTGTAAATTAGCAAATTCTTCTTTTAGCAATTTGAGTTCCTGTTTTCTATCGTAAAATGTTTGGATTTCCATTTTATATTAACATGATAATGTTATAACATTAACAAACTAATGTTATATATAAATCTTTTGAATTAAACTCCCTATATTGAACTTTGATTTACACCTATAAAGTAGCAACAAAAACAAAAGATTTATAACAAACTGACCTAATATAGTATTGTTTATATACTAGTTCATCTCTGCATCTGAAGAGGTGAACATTTATGAGGAAAGCAAGGAAGTTAGATGTATCA
>Ga0209211_10005212_pt1 | contig 19626 bp, 23 predicted proteins | sample RifGroA2_FD_183992 | JGI IMG/M metagenome (GOLD analysis project Ga0209211, IMG submission 183992) | Groundwater microbial communities from Rifle, Colorado, USA - Groundwater A2 (SPAdes) (version 2) | ecosystem: Environmental > Aquatic > Deep subsurface > Groundwater | place: Rifle, Colorado...
GGCATGGTCTTGAGCTCGGCATCGGTCAGGCGCTTTTCGCCGTCCCTCGGAACAAAGCGCCAGCGCACTGGAGTGGTATTGCCGTCGCGATCGACGAACCTGAAAGTGTGGATGCCGAAATAGGCGCTGCTGGCATAACTGGCCGGCGGATTGTGGCTGGCGAGAAATTCCGCCTGCGCTCGATTGTCCGGGTGGCTGTCCCTGAATGCCTTGATCTTTTTGGGGTCGTGTTTGCCCGTCGCCGGGTCCGGCTTCATCGCGATCATCTGCGCGAGGAAAGTCTCCGGCTGCGCCGCGCCGAACATCGGTGTGTTCAGCATCGTGATGTGCTGCAGGCCGCTGTCGGGAAGCGCAAATTCCAGCGCCATGCCGCGCGGGGTCTTCGCCGTATCCGGCGCATCGGGATTGCCGCCGGCGAGCGAGAAGCGCGCGACCACCGGCAGCTTTTTCCCGGAGAACAACGGCGAACGCGAATAGACGGCAGCCTCGCTCGTGCCGGTAAATTCGCCCAGCGCGCAAGTGCCCTTGGTATGGTTGCGCCGCTGCCCCGGCGTGACGCCGAACACCGCTTCGATGGCTTCCACCGTCCGCTCGGCCGTCACCTCCTGTTCCTCCGCGATGGCAGGCGTAGCGCATAGCGCCAGTGCTCCGGCCAACAAGCATGCTGGCAAATATTCCGGCAATTTGTCGTTGCGCATCTGGCATTCCTTCAAAGTTATTCGACAAATGCAAGTTAGTGTCATGAGCGTCTGCCAGAAATACCATGAAGACCGTATTTCACGCAGCGCATGACCTGAGTTGCGAAAGTTGCCCAGACAAGCACGCCAGTCTGATTTATTGTAATCGGCGGTTGGCTCGACATTGACGGAGGGCGCATGGTGGATGAAACGCTCAAGAGGTTGCTGGATGCGGAAGCGAAAGCCGAACAGATCGTCGCGCGCGCGGACGAGGAGCGTCAGTCCATCGTCGAGCAGGCCAGGCGCGATGCCGGCGTGGCGGAACAGCAGCACACCGCGCGCATGGCCGAGATCCATGCATCCTTTCTCGCGCAGGCGGAACAGCGGGCACAGCAGACCATCGCCGAACTGCAGCGCCGCCATGCCGAACAGGCGCTCGCCTTGCGCGCCTCCGCGGAACGCAACGAACCGCAGGCGCTGGCCGAAGCCGTTGCGCTGCTCACCGGGGCTAACCGGCCATGAGCGTCGCGCAATATGCCTACCTGAACACCCGCGTCAGCCTCTACGCCGGGCAATTGCTGGACATGGATCGGCTCGACGCGCTGATCGATCGGTCATACGACGAAGACACTCAAGCTGCCGCGCAGCCGACCGGCGCAATCCAGTATGCCGGCGACTTGGACCAGAGCAACGTGACGCTGCTGCTCAAGGAACTGGCCGTGCTGATCCGCCCGCTGTCGGGCGCGCCGCGCGAGTTGCTCGGCTACTGGGCGCACCGTTTCGAACTCGGCAACCTCAAGACCATCATCCGCGGCAAGATGGCCAATCAGCCGCAAGCCGCCATCGAGGCGCAGTTGCAGGACATGGGCGCGTTCACCAGCCTCCCCATCGCCGGCCTGCTGCAGAGCGACACGCCCGCCGAACTGCTGCGCCGTCTGGAACAGACGCCCTATGCGGAGATCGCGCGCCAGGCGCGCCATCTGCTGGAACAGGGCGAAGCGCTGTTCGCCCTCGACGCCGCGCTGGACCGGCGCTATTTCGCGGGACTGGCGCGGCGCGGCGCAACGGTCGACGGTGCATCCGGCCAACTGCTGCGAGCTATCATCGGCAGCATCGTCGATCGCGTGAACCTGGTCTGGCTGCTGCGCTACCGTTACGCCTACAACCTGCCGCCGGCGCAGGCCTATTACCTGCTCATCCCAGCCAGCCACCGCCTGCTGCCGCAACAACTGCAACAACTCGCGCAATGCGCGAGCTTCGACGACGCCATCGCCAGCCTGCCGCCGCCCTTCGACCGGCTGCTGGCGGATGCGCGCAACGCCACCGAGGTGACGCTGAAACTGGAACGGGAAACATGGCGCTACGCCGCCAACGCGCTGCGCCACAGCAGCTTCAACGTCGCGCGCGCCTTCGCCTACATGGTGTTGCGCGAACGCGACCTCAGGCGGCTGCGTGCCATCGTTCGCGGCCGCAATATGTACATGGAATCGGCGATGATCCGCACCGCGCTGGGGCTGGCCGAAGGCAGGCAAGGGGCGCACTGAATGTTCATGCCCCTGCCCATGAAACGCATCGCACTGAGCCTGCTCAGGGACGACGCTTCGCAGGCGTCACTGCTGCTCGCCAACTACGGCAGCTTCGATCCGGAATTCAGCGAAACCACACCCGAACAATTCCCCGACCTGCCGGGCGAATCATGGCGTCTGGCCTATACCGAGACCCGTGCGCACCTCGACAAGATACTGGCCCACTACGAAATCGCCGCGCCTAAGACCGTAACCGACCCGATGCAAGCGGTCGATCCGCCACAGCTGGCCGAGGCCGGCATGTGGTTGAAGATGGTCTGGGGTAAATGTTCGGAAGCGCAAGAACGCATGCACCGGCTGCGCGACGAATACCGCCGCACCGCCCAACTGCACCGCGCGCTCGACCAGTTCATGGACATCAGCATCGACCTCGCGCTGCTGCAGAAGCAGAGCGCGCTGCTGGACGTGCGCGTCGGCACGCTGCCGCGCGCGAACCTGCGACGCTTCGAGGAGGCGCTAGTCCTCGCCGGCTATGTCGCCATCCGTTTCTTCGGCAGCGAAGAACAAGTGCACCTGATACTCGCCGGCGCAGGCGGTCAGGCACAGCAGATCGAACAAGTGCTGCAGGCCGCGGGCTGGCGGACGATGGACATTCCCGCCGAATTTCGCGGCCGCCCGGACGAGGTGCGCCGCGAACTGGGCGAGCGCATGGCTCAGTTAAAGAAACAGCAGGCGCAGGAAGATGTGCACCGCCGCGAAGAACTGGCGCAGGATAAGCTGCGCGAACGACTGGTCGCCGCGGCGCACCTGCTTGCACGCGCCGCCCCCTACGCCGAACTGGCCGGCCTGATGCGAGGGCGCGGCAGCCTCGCCACCGTGAGCGGTTGGATACCCGAAGAGCGCTTTCCGCTGTTGAAACGGATGCTCGAAAAAAACCTCGGCAACCGCTACGCGCTGCATGCGCGCGCCCCGCGTCCCGACGAGCAAGTGCCCTCGGCGATCCGCCACCACCGCTGGCTGCAACCGTTCGCCCGGCTGGTGCTGAACTACGGTGTGCCGCGCTACGGCGAGATCGACCCCACCGTGCTGTTCGCCATCAGCTTCGTGCTGATGTTCGGCATGATGTTCGGCGATGTTGGTCACGGCGTCGTCATCGCCCTCGCCGGGGTCCTGCTGCGGCGCAGAATAAAAAAATACGCGCCGCTCGTCGTCGCCATCGGCGCAAGCTCGACGCTGTTCGGCCTGCTCTACGGCAGCGTGTTCGGATTCGAACACCTGTTCCCCGCGCTGTGGATGTCGCCGCTGTCCGACCCGATGCGCATGCTGGGCGTGGCGCTGGGCTGGGGCATAGGCTTCATCCTGCTGGCCACCCTGCTGACCATACGCAACCGCATCGCCGACGGTCGAATGCGCGAAGCGCTGCTGGACAGCCACGGCGCTGCTGGGCTGCTGTTGTATCTGGGACTGTTGGCCGGCGCATGGCGCTATGCGAGCGCGGGAGAACTGGACCTCGCCACCGTGCTGACCGTGTGTGCCGCCCTCGCCGCGATATTCGCCAACGCCTGGCGACACAACCGCGGCAGCCCTGTCGGAGAAAGACTGCTGATAGCCCTGATGGAAGGTTTCGAAACCGTCATGGCGTACATCTCCAACACGCTGTCCTTCCTGCGCCTCGCGGCCTTCAGCCTCAACCACGTGGCACTGTCCATCGCCATCTTCACCGTCGCAAACATGCTGCATACGACGGGATACTGGCTGACCGTGGTGCTGGGCAATGTCTTCATATTAGCGCTGGAAGGCGGCATCGTCGCGATACAGACGCTGCGCCTGGAATACTACGAAGGCTTCTCGCGCTTCTTCGGCGGAGATGGGCGGGCGTTCCGCCCGCTGACGCTGGGCCCTGCGTATGGCGGCACTTTGTAGGGCGGAAAAGCGAAGCGCCTTCCGCCGAATGAAATAGCAACATACCGTCATGGCGGATAACGCTACGCTGTGACAACTCCACGTCCAGCTTGCTGGACAGTGGATTGCCTGACTTTGTTGCATCCGCCCCACTTTTATTGGATTGTTCATCGAGAAAGGAAAATCATGAACTGGCTCATCGCACTCATCGTCCTGAACCTGCTGCTCACGCTGGGCTTGGGGGGCTATATGGAATTTCGTCCGATCACCGACGGCGTGCGCGCGCAGCGCTGGTGGAAATGCACGCTGGCGACTAACTTGCTGGTGTTCGTAGTCGCGAGCATGGCTGCGCTGTTGCTGGGCATGAGCGATGCGCTGGCGCAACAGGCAGCCGCACCTCACGGCGAGATATCGGTCGGCCTCGGGTTGGCGCTGCTCGGCGCGGGCATCCCGACTGCGCTGGCGACTTTCGGCGCGGGGCTGGCGGTCGGCCCGGTCGGGGCCGCCGCGCTCGCGGTCATCGCCGAGAAGCCGGAGATGTTCGGCCGCACGCTGATCTACCTCGGACTCGCGGAAGGGATCGCGATCTACGGGCTGGTGGTGACCATCCTGCTGCTGGGCAGGATCGCATGAACGGCGGGCTCGCACCGGCGCGCATGATCGCGCTGGGCAGCGCCGCGCTGATGGAAGGCTTCGCGCTGATAGGCTTCGAAACCCATGCCGATCCCGCGCCCGAGGACGTCGAAACGCTGATGCAGGAATTGATCCGCGACCAGCAGTCCGCGCTGGTCGTCATCGAGCAAAGCCTGGCGCGCCATCCCGGTCGCCATTTGCAGCACGCGCAGCGCGAAGGCGGTCGCATCGTCATCACCGAGATTCCGGAGATCAACCTGTCCGGCGACTACCATTCGCGCGTGGAAAGTCTGGTGCAGGGCCTGCTCGGCCCCACCGCGCCAGAGTTGCAGAAATGGGAGACTCAGGAATGAGCGATGCCGAGCAAATATCCGGACTCGAATCCGCATTGGCGGAACGCGCGCGCAAACTGGCCGAGGAGCATCTCGCCAACGGCGGGCTGGAACGCGAACGGCTGCTCGCGGAAACGCGGCAACGGCTGGGCATCGAAAAGGAACACGAAGTGCTCGCCGCCAAGGCGCATGCCGAGCATGTCTACCGGCAGCGGGTACAGGCGGCGGAGCTAGACCTGCACGCCGCACTCGACCGGGTGCGACAAGAACTATCCGATGCCGCGCTTGCCCGGCTCCCCGCGCACCTGTCCGCATTCGCGGACGACGAAGCGCGCTACCTGCCGCTGCTGCAAAATTATTTGCGCGAAGCGGCGCTGGCCATCGAACGCGACGAACTCGTCGCCCGGTTTAACGCGCGCGACCTGCAACGCCTGCAAGCGGACTGGGCGCACCATGCCGACGCAGCCGCGCCCGGCAAACAACTCTCGCTGTCGCCGGAACCGCTGGCCTGCATAGGCGGCGTGCTGGTCGCAAGCCGCGACGGCGGTATTCGTTACGACAACACCTTCGAGGGCCGCATGGAAAGGCTGTACGAAACGCTACGGGGCGAGGTCGCCGAGCGGCTGATGCTGCAGGCTGGAGATAAAAACAATGGCTAGGGTCGTCGAAGTCAACGGGCCGCTGGTCACCATCGAACTGGCCGATGTGCGCACCGGCGAGCAGGTCAGGATAGGTCGTCTCGAACTGATGGGCGAAGTCATCGCCCGCCACGGCGAGCGCGCGCTGGTGCAGATGTACGAGCCCACCGAATCGCTGCGCCCCGGCGAGCCGGTCGAGGCGCTCGGCCATCCGCTTTCGGTAGAACTGGGGCCGGGATTGCTGGGCGGCATCTTCGACGGCGTGCAGCGCCCGTTGCTGGAACACGCGAAACAGCACGGCGATTTCATCCCGCGCGGCGTGTACATCCCGCCGCTGGATCGCAGCAGGCTGTGGCATTTCGAACCGAACGCCGAATTGAAAATCGGCATGCGCATCGTGGACGGCGCGGTGCTGGGCAGCGTGCAGGAAACGCCGACCATCGCCCACCGCATCCTGGTGCCGCCGGGCATGGGCGGCGAACTGGTCGAGCTCGTCTCCGCCTGCGATATCACCGTGGAGGCCGTGGTGGCGCGTGTCAAACAAGCCGACGGCGGCATCGCCGAACTCAGCCTGTTCCACCGCTGGCCGGTGCGCAGCCCGCGCCCCTACCGCAGCCGCGACGATGCGGTCGCGCCGCTGCTCACCGGGCAGCGCATCCTCGACACTTTTTTCCCGTTGGTGAAAGGCGGGCGCGCCGCCGTGCCCGGCCCGTTCGGCGCGGGCAAGACCATGGTGCAGCAGCAGATCGCGCGCTGGGCCGACGCCGACATCGTGATCTACGTCGGCTGCGGTGAACGCGGCAACGAGCTGGTGGACATCCTCGAAAGTTTTCCCAAGCTCACCGATCCCAACACCGGGCGCTCGCTGATGGAACGCACGCTGCTGGTGGCGAACACCTCCAACATGCCGGTGGTCGCGCGCGAGGCGTCGATCTACGTCGGCGTCACGCTGGCCGAGTATTACCGCGACCAGAGCTACGACGTGGTGATGGTGGCCGACTCCACCAGCCGCTGGGCCGAGGCGCTGCGCGAGGTCGCGGGCCGCCTCGGCCAGATGCCGGTGGAGGAAGGCTATCCCGCCTACCTCGCCTCGCGCCTCGCCGCGTTCTACGAGCGCGCGGGACGGGTGCAGACGCTGGCCGGCGGCAACGGCTCGATCACCCTGATCGGCGCGGTGTCGCCGCCCGGCGGCGATTTCTCCGAGCCGGTCACCAGCCACACCAAGGAGATCGTGCAGACCTTCTGGGCGCTGTCGAAAGAACTCGCCGACGCGCGCCACTACCCCGCGGTGGACTGGGTAGAGAGCTTCTCCGGCTATGTCGCGAGTTGCAGCGGCTGGTGGGCCGAACATGTCAATCCGCGCTGGGCCGAGCAACGCGCCGCCGCGCTGGAGATTCTCGCGCAGGCCGAGGAGCTCGCGCGCATCGTCAACCTCGTCGGCCCCGAAGCGCTGTCGCCGCAGCAGCGCTGGGCGCTGCAAGGCGTCGCGCTGTTCCGCGAAGGCGTGCTGCAACAGAGTGCGCTCGACCCGGTCGACAGCTATTGCTCGCCGCAAAAACAGTTCGCCCTGCTCGACCAGATGCTGAGCATCTATCGGCAAGGAATAAAGCTGCTCGAATTCGGCGTGCCGGTGCAGGAACTGCTGCGCTTGCCGCTGCTGGCCGAGGCACAACGTCTGAAAGGCAGCTACCGGAACGACCAACTGGACGAACTGCGCAGCTTCGCCGCACGCGCCGACGGCGAATTCGAACGCCTGCACAGCGAGTATGCGCAGCACGCAAAGGCGGGGCCATGAGCGACAAGGAGTATCGCCTGGCATTCGCCGCTCGCAACGGGCTGCTCTACATGCGCGGCGTGCCCGGCATCGCACTGGGCGATCGCGTGGTGGTGCGCGACCATAGCGGGCGGCGGCGCAACGGTCAGGTGATACGCACCTCGAACGAACTGGTGCTGATTCAGGTGCTGGAAGGCACCGACAATCTCGACCTCGAAAACACCTGGGTGCGCTTCCTCGACCAGCCGTTCGAGATCGCGCTGAGCCCTGACATCCTCGGCCGCGTGTTCAACGGCCTCGGTCAGCCGCGCGACGAGCGCCCGCCGCTGTTCTCGAAACTGAAACGCAACGTCAACGGCGCGCCGGTGAACCCCGCCGCACGCGCCTATCCGCGCGAGTTCATCCAGACAGGGCTGTCCGCGGTGGACGGGCTCAATTCGCTGGTGCGCGGGCAGAAGTTGCCGATCTTCTCCGGCTCCGGCCTGCCGCACAACCGGCTTGCCGCGCAGATCGTGCGCCAGGCCAGATTGCCCGGCGAGGAATCGCACTTCGCCGTGGTGTTCGCCGCGATGGGCGTGTCCTATTCCGATGCGCGATTTTTTCGCGAGACCTTCGCCGACAGCGGCGTGTTGCGCAACGTGACGATGTTCCTCAACCTCGCCGACGAACCCGCCATCGAGCGCCTGATCCTGCCGCGCGCCGCGCTGACCGCGGCGGAATACCTCGCCTTCGATCTCGACCTGCATGTGCTGGTGGTGATGACCGACATGACGCACTACGCCGAGGCGCTGCGCGAGGTCGCCACCGCGAAGGGCGACGTGCCCGCGCGCAAGGGATACCCGGGCTATCTGTATTCCGACCTGGCGGAGATTTACGAACGCGCCGGACGCATCCGCGGCAAGCCCGGCTCCATCACGATGATGCCGGTGGTATCGATGCCCAGCGACGACATCACGCATCCCATCCCCGACCTCACCGGCTACATCACCGAGGGGCAATTAGTGTTGAGTCGCACGCTGAACAACCTCGGCATCTATCCGCCGCTGGACATTCCGCCGTCGCTGTCGCGGCTGATGAAAGACGGCATCGGCAAGGACCACACGCGCGAGGATCACTCGCGGGTCGCGGGGCAGATCTACGCCTCCTATGCGCGCGCGCTGGAGGTGCGCAACCTCGCCTCCATCATCGGCGCGGAAGACCTCTCCGAAACCGACCGCAACTTCCTCGATTTCGCCGACGCCTTCGAACGGCGTTTCGTCGGACAACGCGAAGACGAGGAACGCAGCATCGTCGAGACGCTGAACCTCGCATGGGAACTGCTCTCGCTGCTGCCGCCGCAATCGCTGACCCGCGTCGGCGTGGCGGACCTGGAGAAATACCACCACTGGCAAAGCGCAACGGCGGAGGAGAAATGAAAACCCACCTCAGGGTGCGTCCGACCAAGAGCGTGCTGCTGTCGCTGCGCCATCAGATCACAGCCTTGCAACACGGCCACGACCTGCTCGAACGCAAGCGCGAACTGCTCACGCGGCTGGTGCACCAGCGGCTGAAGCGCTATCGCGAACTGCGCCTGACGGTCCACGATGCATTGCAGTCCACCTATCACTGGCTATCCATCGCCCACATGCGCATGGGCAGCACGCAGTTGCGACAGGCGGTGCTGGGACTCAAGCCCGCGCTGTCGGTCTACATCCTGCCGCGCAGCAGCATAGGCGTCGAATATCCCACCGTGACCGTCGAGAGCACGCCGATACAACCTGTCGGGCTGATGTGGACCGACGCCAGCTTCGACGAGGCGCGTCGGCGCATGACCGAAATCGCCGTGCTGCTCGCGCAACTGGGCGAAGCCGAGACCGCGCTATGGCGTTTGCTGACCGAGCAGCGCAAGACCCAAAAACGCGTCAACGCGCTGAAGTACAACGTGATACCGCGTTACCAGAACACCATTCGTCACATAGAGTCGGTGCTGTCCGAGGAAGATCGCAACGCTATGTTTCAACTGAAGGTCATGCGTAGCCAACTTGAAACGACCGAGGGGGAGTCGGGCGATTTCAGGCTATGAGTCATTCAGCCTTTCGGCTACTCCCATTCCAGCAACGGAAACACCAGCGCGACGTTGCGGCGGTTGACGACGTCGAACAGCAGCCAGTTGCCTTGTTCGGATCGGGCGGCGGTGGCGATGGTTTGCTCCAGGCTGTCGCCGCGTTCGATGGCGGCGCGCACGTCGGCGAGCAGGGCGCCGAGATAGCGTTTTTCGTTGTCCAGCGCGGCGAGCAGGTTGCTCGTCGAAGAGCCGTGGCCGGGTACGACGCGGCGGGCGGGGACGGCGCGCAGCTGCTCGATGACGGCCAGCCAGCCGGTCAGGCTGCCGTCGATGGAGGGCGTGCGCTCGATGAACAGCAGGTCGCCGGTCCACAGCGTGTTGCTCGCATTGTCGAATACGGTCAGGTCGGTGGGGCTGTGCGCGAGCGGATGGGCGGTCAGGTGCAGGGCGCGACCGCCGAGATCGATGTCGGCGGTTACGGCGACCGGCAAGTCGGGCGGTATCAGTTCGGTTCCGGCGGCGTCCGCGCCCACCCATGCGCGCTGGTTGCGCAGATAGGCTTCCTTGCGTAGCGCCATCGCCTCGGCCAGCTTGCCGTGGCCGACAAAGACGGGATGGTCCTGCTTGAACGCGGCATTGCCCAGCGAGTGGTCGGGATGCACATGGGTGTTGATCACGTACAAAATGGGTAGTTTGGTGACTTTGCGCACCGCTTCGCGCAGTTGCGCGCCGACCTTGGGCGAGCCGCCGGTGTCGATCACCGCCACGCCCTTGTCGCCGACGATGAAACCCGCGTTGCAGATGTCTCCGCCGTAACCTTCGTTGAGGTCTTTATGCTCGCCGTGGTGGACATACACGCCGGGTGCGACCTGTTCCACCGGAAGCGGGGCGGCAAAGGCCAGCACGGGAAACAGTACGAGAAGCAGTCGAAGCAAATGCGACATGAGTCTTTCCTTTCAGCCGATCGCGGCAAGTTTTACTGCGGTCAGACTACGAATTTGTGCGTGGTTTCGTTCAGGCTGCGCGCGGCCTCGACCATGCGGTCCGCATCGGCGATGCATGCCGTCGTGTGTTGCGCCGCGCTGTCGGTGTGCGCCTCGTTTTCGGCGATGCGCGACATGACGATGCCGACCAGCATCTGCTGGTCGTCGGCGGCCTCATGCACCGCTTCCACCGAAGTGCGCATCGCGGCGGTGGCCTGTTCGATCTGCACGAAAGTTTCGGAGGACAGCTTCGAGGCCGCGAGGCCGGCGCGGACCGCGCGGGCGTTTTCATCGGACAGTTGCACGGTGGAGGTGACATCCTGATTGACGCGCTGCAGCACGGTGTCGATGCGGGTGGTGGCCTGCGCGGCCTGTTCCGAGAGCTTGCGGACTTCGTCGGCGACGACCGCGAAGCCGCGGCCCTGTTCGCCGGCGCGCGCGGCTTCGATTGCGGCGTTAAGCGCGAGCAGATTGGTCTGTTCGGCGATTGCGCGGATCGCCGAGACAGCTTCCTCGACCTCGCGCGCGCTGGCCTCCAGGCTGGAGGCATTGGCCGAGATCTTCGCGCTGGCCGCATCGAGTTCGGAGATGGATTGTTCGGTCGTGGTCACATGGGCGACGCCGTTGCGTATCAGTTTGTCGGCGGAGGAGGCGTTCTTGCCTGCCGCATCCGACAGTTCGAGGATGGAGTTCGCGGCATCGGCCATGCCGTTGATGACCTTGCCGATCTCGCCGGCGTTGTGGCGGTGCTCGTCCATATTGTCGCCCAGCGCGCGCATTGCAGCGCCGATCTCGCGCGCGGTCGAGTCCACCGACTGCGCGGAGTTGGCGATGCCGCGTATGGTCTCGCGCAGGCCGTCGGCCATCGAGTCGAATCCCTGGGTGATCTCGCCCACCGTGTCGCCGCTGCGCACGCCGCATCCCTGGCGCAGGTCGCCGCCGCGTATGCGTTCGGCCGCTACGGCGACCTGGCGCAGCTTGCGGATCAGCAGCCATTCGAGCAGCTTGTGGTTGGCGATGCCCATGGTGATGCCGGCGATCACGCAGCCGACGACGAACCAGGGCAGCATGCCCGCTTTCCAGTCGACGAAGAAGTAGGCGTAGAACGGGAACACGATGCCCATCGCCAGCCCGAAGCCGAGGAAGGAGAGTTGCAGTTGGCGAAGTATGGAAGCGTTATGGTTCATGTCTGTCCTTATGTGTGAGTGGCCGGCCCGGGGTCAGTCGGCGGAAAGGCGATCCAGGTAGCGTGCGCGGAACAGCAAACGCGGTTGCGCGGGGTCGTCGGTGAATGCGGCACGGTCATGCAGCACGTTGTTGCACAAGAGTCCCATGCCGGGTTTCAGCCTGGTGTGGAAGACATGCGGGAGATCGCTGTCCAGCAGGCGTTCGAGTTGCGCGACCGCGGCCCGCGTCGCTTCGTCCTGTTTCCATGCAATGCTGCGGGTGCGTGCGGTGTAGCGCATGTGCAGGTTGCCGCCGTCGTCGAGCGAGAACACCGGGCCGGTCTGGGCAGCGCGCGCGACGCCCTGTTCGTCGGTGCGTTCGGGTATCGTCATCGCGTCCGGCGCGGACAGCGCGCGGATGAACTCCGGATCGGCATCGCGCAGCATCAGGTAGGCAATCTCGTGATCCAGCAGCCGGTTCTCGCCGCTCTGCGCGGCAGGCCGCACGCAATGCAGGATCATGCCGCGTATCTGCCGTTCCGGCGGGTTGTAGTAGCCGTCGGTGTGCCACTTGATCGCGCGGTCGGTGTAGGGAATGTAGGCCTGGCGGACGCCATCGCCGGGATGCACGGCGATGCGCGACACGCCCTGCTCGCCGGCCAGCCAGTTGGCGTCCAGCCGCAGCAGGCCGAGTTGTGCGCCCAGTTGCTGCACCGTCCGCTCGTCCATGTCGGCGCGAGTCGCGTAGATTGCCATGTTGCTGCGCCGGCAGCGCGCCAGCAGCTCGTTGCGTTCGACGGCGATCAGCGCAGCGGGGTCGGCTATCTCGACGATTAAGTCATCGGGGGCGGTGATGGCCTGCGCCAGCTTGCGCTCGCGCCAGCGCTGGTAGGCGCCGTTGTCGGTCAGGTCGAACGGGTTGCTCATCGCAGGCTCAGTCGCCGCTGGTGCCGCTGCGGCGGCGCGCCGGACGCGGTTCGGTTTCGAGCAGGTTGCGCATCGTCTTCTCTATCGTCTCCGCCGCATCGGGCGCCTCGACGGTGATCATCTGGTCGATGATCCAGCCGCTGTCCTTGGCATCCATGATGCCGTCCATGCAATAGCCGAGGTAGCGCGTGAAGTTGAACGATGGGCCGTCCTCGCCGTAGTCGAAATCGGCATAACCGTCGGCCTGCTGGTTGAGCCTTTCGATGAAGCGGTGTTTGCACTCGCGGATATCGCCGCCCAGCAAGCGGCTCTCGTTCTCGGCATAGGTGTCGCCGATGCGGTTCGCCAATATGCCGGTGAACGTGGCTCTATCTTCGGCGGACAGCCGGCGGTAGGCGATGCGGTCCGCGACCTGGATCGCGTAGATCAGGAACTCGGTGAGGAAGGCGAAATACTGCGGGCCGACGGCGATCTCGAAATCTGCCTTGCGGGTGTTCTTCAGCGCATTGTCGGCCATGCGCGAGGCGACGAACGACACCGCGCCGGCCAGCTCCTCCGGCCCGTGTTCGCGCCCGGACTTGAACCAGTTGCTCTTGATGCGGATCTTTGAGCGTTCCACTTACTGTTTTTGCAGATAGAACGCGTGCTCGCCGGAAGCGATTTCGCTGGTTTCGAGCAGCTTGATGCCGGTCATGTTCGTCCAGCCGACGATGTCGGAATGGATGCCGGGGCAGTTGCTGACCAGCTTGAGGATTTCGCCGGAATTCATGCCGTTGAGCAGCTTCTTGGCTTCGACGATGGGGCCGGGGCAAACCACGCCGCGGATGTCGAGCAGCACGTTGGCTTGATGCGCTTCGCCCTTGCCCTTCATCACGTAGTAGCCGGTGCCGCCGTCCGGCATGGCCTCGGTCTTCAGCACTTGGTTGGCGGTCTGCTCGGCCCAGGCGAACAGGTCGTCGCGCGTGCCGGGGCAGTCGGAGATCAACAGCAATATCTGTTCGTTGGCCAGATCGTTGACCACGCGCTTCGCGCCGAGCAACGGCGCGGGGCAGGTCAGGCCGCGCATATCCAGCGTCACATTGGCATGCAAGTCTTTGGGAGTCATATGGTTAATCCTGTCGGTTGCTGAAACTGGTTAATTAAAAGCAATTTGTCCACTAAAGACACGAGATTAAAACAGTAGGGTGGGGCTGACGGTTCGCTAGTTATGCCCATGCGGTTTGGCATCCGCGTGGGCACAACAGCGTGCCCACCCTACGAAAAATCAATATCCGCCCTTGCCGTAAGGCTGCGGCAATCCGCCGATCTTGGCGGCCTGTTTGGCGGGGCCGAGCGGGAACAGGTCGTACAGCGCCTTGCTGTCCGCCTCGGGCCAGAATTCGCCGACGCCCTTGAGCATGTTGCGGAAGTTCGGCGTATGGCCGTTTTCCTTGTATTCCTCGCGCATGTAGTTGATGACTTCCATGTGTTTCGGGGTCAGTTCGATGTTCTCGGCCGCAGCGATCACGTTCACCACTTCATCGCTGTAGTCCGGTTCCAGCAGAAAGCCCTCATTGTCGGTTTCAAGTTCGTTGCCTGCGACGGTGTATCCCATTGTCTTCCTCCACTCGTTTAAGTAAAAAGCCCGACTCAGTCGTCGTTCAAGCCTGAGATGACTTTGTAGGGCACAAAAATTCCGCAGCCGTACTGGCGCGACTCGCCCAGCCCTGCGTATTGCAGCTTCAGCGATGCGTCGGATTTCAGGTCATGGATGACCAGGCTGTATCCCCCGATGGACCGGGTCTCATCGCCGATGCGGTGGCGCATGCCGCAGATCAGGTTGCATGCGATGCGCATTTGGTCGAGTTGCGCGCGCACGCCATCCATGAAGGCCGGTTCGTCCTCGTCGCTGGCGACATGGTGGGCGTGTATGGTCGGATAGGCCGTTATCGCGCGAGGCCTGCCCATGCCGAGTTGCAGCGGGCCGTTCTCCAGATCGAGTTGCGTGCCGGACAGTGCGACAGTCAGTTCTTCCGTTAGGGCGGATGGGATGCGCAAGGTCAGCTTGGCGCGCTTGGGCAAGAGTTCGGCAGCATGTTCGGGCAGGCGCAGCGGCAGCACGCCGGCGCTTTCCTCTTCCGCGAGCAGCGGGGCGAGGTCGATCAGCGCGGCCCAGAGCGCGAAGGGATAGTTCGCGGGAGGCGTCGCGCCGCTGACGTCGAACGCCAAGTCGAGCATGTCCGGCAACTTGTTAGTCATGCTATTCATGCTGGGATTGTTCATCTTGGCTCAGGGCCCAGTCTTGCATCGCATCCGCCCATTGCTGCGCGGTGAGCGGATCGATATCGAATATCGTGAAACGCTTGCCCTCGCGGATGCGGATGCGCAGCAGGCTCATGCCGCCCTCGGCATGGTCGATCTGCTGCAGCTCGATTTCCTGGCTGCCCAAAGGAACCTTGAATCGGGTCAATTCCTTGATTTGCGCCATCTGGATGTCCTTGTCGGTGCATTGCGCCTGTTATTAAGGCCCGAAGTCTATCCCCAATCACCTCGCCATTGAAATACTACCGGGGGAAGGCTTCGACCCACCCTTAAGGGTTATATCGGGTAGTTGCTCAGGGTGATGGAATGCGCCGCTGATGCACCGTACCATGCGACACGGTTAATACCTCAGTACGGAAATTTTCGGGCGGGTCGCGAAACAGTGCGGCCAATTCAGACAGATGCAGGATCCCGTCTCTGCCGGGTCAATCAGCGTATGCCAGCAGTTAGAGCAATGGGCAGCGCGACTGAAAGGAAGATTATGGCTAAGAAGATGCATGACACCCCAAATCTCGACCAGCTCGAGAGCGGCCCATGGCCCAGCTTTGTGACTGGCCTGAAAGACTTGGCCAAAGACAAGGATTACGTGGTTGACCTGTTGGGGCAGCTCGAAGAGTCCTACAAGACCCGTAAAGGTTACTGGAAGGGCGGCACGGTCGGTGTGTTCGGTTATGGCGGCGGCGTGATCCCTCGCTTCACCGAGCTGAAGAACGAAGACGGTAGCCCGAAGTTCAAGGATGCGGCCGAGTTCCACACGCTGCGTATCATGCCTCCTCCCGGCATGCACTACGATACCGACACCCTGCGCCAGTTCTGCGACATCTGGGAAAAGCACGGCTCCGGTCTGATCGCTTTCCACGGACAGTCCGGCGACATCATGTTCCAGGGCGCGACGACCGAGAATGTGCAAAAAGCTTTCGATGAGCTCAACGAGATGGGCTTCGACCTCGGTGGCGCAGGCCCCGCAGTGCGTACTTCGATGTCTTGCGTTGGCGCGGCACGCTGCGAACAGTCTTGCTACGACGAAGCACAGGCGCATCGCGCGGTGCTGAATACCTTCCTCGACGACATTCATCGCCCGTCGCTGCCGTACAAGGTCAAGTTCAAGTTTTCCGGCTGCCCGAATGACTGCATGAACTCGATTCAGCGTTCCGACATCGCGGTCATCGGCACTTGGCGCGACAACATCCGCACCGATGAAGCGCTGGCGAAGAAGTGGTTCGCCAAGCATGGCATGGACGAGCTGGTGAACGACGTGGTCGCGCGTTGCCCGACCAAGACTTTCCAGTTGAAGGAAATCGGCAAGCTGCGGACTGGCGATCGTATCTCCAGCGTGGCGGTCAACGACACCCATGCGGTCGAGATCGATAATCGCGACTGCGTGCGCTGCATGCACTGCATCAACGTGATGACCGGCGCGCTGGCAACCGGTAAGGACAGGGGCGCGAGCGTGCTGGTTGGCGGCAAGAGTCATCTGAAGATCGGCGGCCTGATGGGGACTGTGGTCATGCCGTTCATCAAGCTGGACACCGAAGAAGATGTCGAGAAGCTGGTTGACTTCAGTCAGCGTCATATCGACTTCTTCGCCGAAAACGCGCTGGAGCACGAGCGTTCCGGAGAGATGATCGAGCGTATCGGTCTGGCGAACTATCTCGAAGCGATGGAGATCGACGCCGACCCGGCGATGGTCAACTCGCCGCGCATGAACCCCTACGTCCGCACCGATGGTTGGGATGCAGAAGTCGCCAAGATCAACGCCAAGAAGCAATCTGCCTGAGGAGAGATAGAACATGAATGCACCCGTGCAAATGCGCAAGCCGAAAGAGACTGGCGTACCTGATAACAAGAAGTATCTGCATCCGACACTGGCCAAGAACTACGGCAACTGGAAATACCATGACCGTCCGCGTCCGGGCGTGCTGCATCACGTCTCGCACAGCGGCGACGAGGTGTGGTCCGTTCGCGCCGGCACGCAGCGCCAGATGGATGTCTACACCATCCGCAAGCTGTGCGACATCGCTGACAAGTTCGCCGAAAGCCGCGTGCGCTTCACCATCCGCTCCAACATCGAGTACATCGTGTCGGACGAGAGCAAGGTTGCACCGCTGATTGCCGAACTGGAAAAGAACGGCTTCCCCGTCGGCGGAACCGGCAACTCGATCACCATGATCGCGCACACCCAGGGCTGGCTGCACTGCGACATCCCCGGCACCGACGCCTCCGGCGTGGTGAAGGCACTGATGGACGAACTGCATGCAGAGTTTGTCCGCGAGGAGATGCCTAACCGCGTCCACCTGTCCACCTCCTGCTGCGAAATCAACTGCGGCGGTCAGGCCGACCTCGCGATCATCGTGCAGCACACCAAGCCGCCGGTCATCAATCACGACCTGGTTGCCAACGTGTGCGAGCGTCCTACCGTGGTGGCACGCTGCCCGGTTGCGGCGATCCGTCCCGCGATGGTGAACGGCAAGCCTTCGCTGGAAATCGACGAAGCCAAATGTATGTGCTGTGGCGCTTGCTACCCTCCCTGCCCGCCGATGCAGATCAACGACCCGGAAAATTCCAAGCTGGCTATCTGGGTTGGCGGCAAGAACTCCAACGCGCGCGGCAAGCCGACATTCATGAAGATGGTCGCATCGGGTCTGCCGAACAACGCACCGCGTTGGCCGGAAGTCGCTACGGTAGTGAAGAACATCCTGAGCGTGTACAAGGAAGACGCGCGTCCTTGGGAGCGTATCGCCGACTGGATCGACCGCATCGGCTGGCCGAGCTTCTTCGAGAAGACCGGGCTGCCGTTCACCAAGTACCTGATTGACGATTGGCGCGGTTCGCGTGCCAACCTCAATTCTTCTACCCACATCCGTTTCTGATCGGGGGAGACATGAAGTTCGGTATCGTAGTCAACGAAGGGCCCTACCAGCATCAGGCGAGCGATTCGGCTTATCTGTTCGCCAAGGCGGCCATCGAGAAGGGGCACGAGGTATGGCGCGTGTTCTTCTATCACGACGGCGTGAACAATGCGTCGAAGCTGACCGAGCCGCCGCAAGACGACCGGCATATCGTGAACCGCTGGACCAAGCTGGCCGAGGAGCACAAGGTCGATCTGGTGGTGTGCGTTGCCGCCGCGCTACGTCGCGGTATCAAGGAAGAGAACCTGGCAGCGGGATTCCGTATCTCGGGTCTGGGGCAGTTGGTCGAAGCGGGCGTCAAGTGTGACCGTCTGGTCACCTTCGGCGATTGAGGGAGAGCGAAATGAGTGAAGTGAAAAAGTTCATGTTCGTGAACCGCAAGGCACCTTACGGCACGATCTATGCGCTGGAGTCGCTGGAAGTGGTGTTGATTACCGCAGCGTTCGATCAAGACGTGTCGCTGGTGTTCCTCGACGACGGCGTGTACCAGTTGAAGAAGGGCCAGCAGACCAAGGGCATCGAGACCAAAAACTTCTCGCCGGCCTACCGCGCGCTGGACGGCTACGACATCGAGAAGCTGTATGTCGAAAAGGAGTCGATGGAGGCCCGTGGCCTCAGCGAGGAAGATCTGCTGGTCGATGTCACCGTGCTGAGCCGCGCCGAGATGGGCGAACTGATGGACCAGCAAGACGTGGTCCTGAGTTTCTAAGGGAGTCTATAAATGCTGCACATCATCAATAAATCCCCGCTGACCAACGGCGCGCTCGACAGTTGTTTGCGTGTCGCCCAGTCCGGCGACATCCTGCTGATCGAGGATGCTGTCGTCGCCGCGACCACCGGCAATGTCTGCGCCGCCAAGCTGCAAGAGGCGATGGGCCGCTGCAAGGTCTACGTGTTGCAGCCCGACCTCGATGCTCGCGGTTTTGGCGACCGGTTGCTGGAAGGCGTTTCGTCTGTGGACTACGGCGGTTTCGTCGAGCTCACCGCGTCCAACAAGAATTGCCAATCCTGGCTGTAAAAAATTGCCTCCCTCGTTGCTCCTCTCCCGCTTGCGTCGGGAGGATTAATGAGGGGGACATGGGGGAGAGGGAAGACTTCCTCTGGCAAAAAAGCAGTAGTTGTGTACAACCAACCGATCTAATTAAGGAGAAATACGATGGCTAACATCGAAGTTGACGGCAAGTCCTACGAAACCGACGAAGAAGGTTACCTGATCAATCTGGCCGACTGGAATGCTGATGTCGCGAATTACATCGCCGGCACCGAAAACATCAACATGACCGAGCAGCACTGGGAAGTGATCAACTTCCTGCGCGAGTATTTCGAGGAATACCAGATCGCTCCGGCTGTGCGCGTGCTGACCAAGGCCATCGGCAAGAAGCTGGGCGCGGAAAAAGGCACCAGCGAATACCTGTACGGTCTGTTTCCGTATGGTCCGGGCAAGCAGGCATGCAAGATCGCCGGTCTGCCGAAGCCGACCGGTTGCGTTTAATCGCCAGGCATTAATCGATATCAAGTAATCAAGACTACATTCCCATGATGAGCACCCTGTTCGCAATCCTGTTCTATCTTGCAACCTTGTTGTTCGTCGTGGGATTGTTGTCTCGCATCAATACTTATGCGCGGACTCCCGCGCCGTTGAAGATACCGACCACTCCGGCACCGACCACTACCGGCGGTGTGGTGTTGCGCATGACGCGCGAGGTGGTGTTCTTCGAGAGCCTGTTCAAGGCTAATCTGTGGACCTGGTCCATGGGCTGGCTGTTCCATGCCAGTCTGGCATTGGTGGTGCTGCGCCACCTGCGTTATTTCAC
>Ga0209211_10005213_pt1 | contig 19625 bp, 17 predicted proteins | sample RifGroA2_FD_183992 | JGI IMG/M metagenome (GOLD analysis project Ga0209211, IMG submission 183992) | Groundwater microbial communities from Rifle, Colorado, USA - Groundwater A2 (SPAdes) (version 2) | ecosystem: Environmental > Aquatic > Deep subsurface > Groundwater | place: Rifle, Colorado...
GTTTAAAGTTCAAAGTGCAAAGTTCAAAATTATGGAATTTTGCCACAGGCAAAATATTTTTTATAAAATTGTCCCGAAGGGACTCCAACACTTTTAATTTTGCACTTTGAACTTTTAACTTACTCTATGTCCACCGAATAGCTTGTGTCTTTGGCAACGCGAAATATTTCGTCAAGCGTTGTTCCTCCTTCAAGCGCCTTGAGAATGCCGTCTTGCAACATAGTTATCATTCCGTGTTTTTCCGAAACTTTTCTCATATCATATTCCGACACGTGTCCGCTCATGATGAGTTGTTCTATCTCCGGGTTCATGGTCATAATCTCGTAAATACCGACCCTGCCCTTGTATCCGAGTTTTTGGCACGCGTCGCACCCCTTGCCATGGAAAAATTTTAATTCTTTTAATTGTTTTTCGCTGAATTCGTACCCTTCAATTTTTTTAATGGGTGCTAAAATTTTTCTAACCCGTTCGCGCATAGTTTCGTCGATTGTAAATTCTTCTTTGCAATTTTCGCAAATTTTTCTGACCAGGCGCTGTCCGATCATGGCATTAAGCGATGGCGCCAGAAGAAACGATTTTACACCCATGGCAAGAAATCGGGGTATTGTTCCTGACGCGTCATTGGTGTGGATAGTGGATAAAACAAGATGCCCGGTGAGAGCGGCGTTTATGGCAATATCAGCGGTTTCAAGGTCGCGTATTTCGCCGACCATTACGATATCCGGATCTTGGCGCAAAATGGAGCGAAGCCCTGACGCGAAATCATATCCTCGCGCGCGGTCTATCTGGCTTTGGTTTACGCCTTCCAGCCGGTATTCAACCGGATCTTCAATAGTAATGATTTTTGTTTCCGTATCATTGAGTTTATTGAGCATTGCATACAGCGTCGTTGTTTTACCTGATCCTGTCGGACCGGTTGTGACAATCATTCCGTTTGGTTTTGTCATTTCGCGCATCAGATCCGTATACGCCTGCCCGCGCAATCCTAAGCTTTCAAAGGTTAGCCCTGCTGACGATGACATTAAAAGCCTCATAACCACGCTTTCGCCGTAGCTTGTCGGAAGGCAGGATACGCGCACGTCAATTTTTTCTTTTGATAAAAATATCGTAAAGCGCCCGTCTTGCGGCTTGTCGGTAATATTGATTTTCAATTTAGACAAAAGCTTGATGCGCGCTATTATTTGTGGCCAAAGCGTACGGTCTATATTTGTCACATCCTGCAATATGCCATCTATCCTGTAGCGCACCAGAATTGCTTTTTCTTCCGTTTCCACATGGATATCGGAAGAGCGGGATTGTATGGCGGCGGCTATTATGAGCGTAACCATATCGGTAATAGATACGGTTTTTATTTTCGCATCAAGATCGCGAAAAGTTTTGATTTCTTTTTTGTATTGTTCAAAATTCGCTTCGGTGATTTCCACTCCGCCGGAAAATTTTCTGATTCTCGGCAGATGGGCGTACAGTTGCGCTCCGAGCTCCATACTGTGTTTTGAGATGATGTATAGTTTTACTTCTTTTTTGTTTCTTTCCTGAAGTTCCCCGGCCAAGGAGTTGACTTCTTCATTGAGCGGGTCAATAACACCAATGCGAATATCGTTATTGCCGAAATAAAAACATATCATATTCAGGCGGTTTGCGGTTTCTTCGTCAATAAGGGTAAGCGTGTCGGGGCTAATGGGGAATCCTTTGAAATTAATATACGGAATTCCAAGCTCCTGGGATTTTTTTTTGGCCTCCCGCTCCTTTTCTTCAATATTTATTTCCATCATTTTCTCATCAAATTTTTCGCGGGTATCCTCGGTAAGAATTGATGGAATTTTATTCTTATCTTTTTTTATATTAAACATACGCCTAGTTTTTTTATCGTCTTATATTTTGGTAAAAGTGAGTCCATGAAATCCATGAAAGCGCTGAGATAAAGCCGAAAAATACTGTAAGAAATGCGGTCGCGCACAATAGAAATACAATAAATAATATAGAAGATATCAAAGGAAAATTTAGAATTATTGTTGCCTCAATAATAAATAAAAATGGAAGATACAATACAAGCAATGATACAACAGAAAGAGAAATACCGAATATGGTTATAATGAGAAGGGTTATAAGCAATTTGATTGAATCCTTACGATTTTTATTAAAAGTCCTGTATGCTATATTGATTGCAGGAAAAAGCTTTTCTTTTTCCACCACCACAATGCAGATGGCAAGTTTCATCACTATATATAGTATACTCGCAAGGATAATAAAAATACATGTAAGTATTAGCATCAGGGGAATATTTTTTATAATCGGGAAGGTAAAAGCAAAAAAAATAAGGCCGACGATAAGCTTTGAGATGAGGTTAATCCCAAGAATCGGCCAGATTTTTTTCTTTCCTTCGCGGAGATATCCTGATATTTTTTCAAGCGTTGAATGCCTTACTTTTGAAGACGCGGAGATGATTGCGCCTTGCGCTATAAGCGAAAGCCCGACGAGCGCGCAAACAACGGCAAGCGTCGCGATAAGCAAAAGGATTGATAATAAAGAAATCAGGGGTTCCTGAGTGATGTGTTTGTATGCGGCCTGAAGGCCTTGCGATGTAAAAAGTTGCGTGTCGCCAAGAGATTGAAAAAAATCAAAAATACTCCTTTTGCTTGGAATAAAGATGTTGAGCAAGAGCTCTGTTTCTTCCGTTGCGCCCAAAAATGATGTAAAAATTCCTAAAATCCACAGCTTTTTATTCCTCCAGATTTGCTGGAGGTTTTGCTTGAAGATGAATGAAAACATGTTTGTTTTGATTGCTAAATTTTATTTATTTTTTTGGCAAAGAGGGCTTCAAATTGCTCACGATCCAAAGTTTCTTTCTCTAAAAGGAGATTCGCGATAGTATCAAGCATTGTACGTTCTTTCGTAAGAATTTCATGCGCTTTGTTTTGCGCGTTTGCGATAGTTTTTGAAATTTCTATATCAATTTGTTCCGCAATCTTTTCGCTGTAATCGCGTTGTTCAGTGATTTCTCTTCCTAAAAATATCATTTCGTGGCGCTCGCCGTATGTCCTTGGTCCGAGTTTTTCGCTCATGCCGAATTGCGTAATAATATTTTTTGTAATATCAGTAGCTTTTTTAAGATCGTTTGAAGCTCCGGTTGTAATATCTCCGAATACCACTTTTTCCGCAACGTATCCCGCGAGAAGGACTGAAAGTTCTTCAACGATTTCCTGGCGCGCAGTCATATATTTATCGGTTTCAGGAAGCTTGAGTGTATACCCGGCGGCGCGTCCTCGGGATATTATGGAAATTTTTCGCACCGGGTCGGTATTGGGCAGCATATGCGATACAAGCGCATGGCCTGCTTCATGGTAGGCGGTGATTTTCTTTTCTTTTTCGGAAAGTATATGGCTTTTTCTTTCAGGACCCAAAAGAACTTTTTCAATGCTTTCAAGAACTTCTTCTTTGCCTATTATTTTTTTATCAAGGCGCGCGGTTAAAATCGCGGCTTCATTTAAAAGATTGGCAAGATCAGCTCCGCTGAAGCCGGGAGTTCTTTCCGCAATAATTCTGAGGTCAAAATTTTGGTCAATGGGCTTATATTTGGAATGAACTTTTAGTATTTCCAGGCGGTCATTGATATCAGGCATATCAAGCACCACTCTTCTGTCAAAGCGCCCGGGGCGCAGAAGCGCCACATCTAAAATATCCGGCCTATTCGTCGCGGCCATAATTATAATATTGGTATTTACGTCAAAACCATCCATCTCAACAAGAATTTGGTTTAATGTCTGTTCCCGTTCATCATTGGATCCGCCCATACCGGCTCCTCTTTGCCTTCCCACGGCATCAAGCTCATCTATAAATACAATGCACGGAGAACTTCTTTTCGCTTTTTTGAAAAGATCGCGAACGCGGGATGCGCCGACACCGACAAACATTTCAACAAATTCAGATCCTGAAATATTGAAAAACGGAACTTCCGCCTCTCCTGCGACCGCTCTTGCCAAAAGCGTTTTTCCTGTACCCGGCGCTCCTACCAAAAGAACGCCTTTTGGAATTCTTGCGCCCAATGCTATGAATTTTTTTGGATTTTTCAGAAAATCAACAATTTCCAAAAGTTCTATTTTTGCCTCTTTGACTCCGGCAACATCTTTGAATGTAATCTTGTTTTTTTTCTCTTCAGGGCTGACTTCGCGGGCACGGCTTTGTCCAAAGCTCATTGCCTTGGAATTCGCGCCTTGTACCTGCCTCATCATAAAATAAAGGAATACCGCTATGATAAGGAATGGAAGCAAAAATGGCAGAAGAGCCGAAATCCAAAATCCCGCGCCTTCATTTTCCCTGATATCTATTTTTACATTTTTAATTTTTTCCGTGTCTACGCCGTAATTTTTTATAATGTTGGAAAAAGTATCAGCGCCTTCTTTATTCACAAGCTCTTTTTTCTTATCTTTAAGCACTACTTCTAATTTATCAATCCTGACAGTAACCGATTCCACTTGTTCGTTATTGAGCTGGTTTATAAATGTTCCCATGTCTGTTTCTTCGTATGATTTTGACGGGGAAGAATAGAGGCTGAATAACGCCGACATCGTGAGAAATATTACGACAACAATAAGTATGTTTTTTGTAAGGTTTTTCATACTAATTTAAGTATACCTGTTATCAGGCATCTCTTCAATAAAGATTATTGGATAGTATTATTTTTTCGCTTTTTTATTAGCTTTGGCCTTGGGCGCAGAAGCTTTTTCTTTTGTAGAAGAAGTTTTTTTCATTGATTCGTCATCACCCTCTTTTGTTTCCTTTTTTTCATCCAAAACATCAGCCTTTTCTTCCTTTTTTAACTCAGGCTTTGGTTCAGGGGTTTCTTTGGGGGTTTCAATTTTTTCTTTTTTCTCGGATTTTTCAATAGCGCCTTTAACGTCCTTGGTACTTCTCAGGGTCAATCCAAGTCGGTGATTTTTCGGTTCAATAGAAAGTATTTTAAATTCTTTCACGTCGCCGATTTTTGCAATGGACGAAAGATCTGTTACGGGTTTATCCGAAATTTCTGAGATATGAGCCAGGCCGTGGATATCCCGATCCAGCTCCACAAAAAGGCCGAATGGATTTATTTTTAATATTTTTCCAAATACTACCTGCCCGACTTTATATTTGTCATTGATATTATCCCACGGATCGGTTTTTAATTTTTTGGAAGACAGAAAAATTTTAGATCCTTCCATGGCAATTATTTCCGCCTTGATGGTATCGCCTTCTTTTACAATATCGCGCGGGTTATCAATTCTTTGCCACGCAAGCTCTGATATGTGGATAAGACCCTCCAGATGCTCGCCGAATTCCACGAAAACGCCGAAATCAGTAACTGCCGTGACTTTGCCTTCCACGACATTGCCGATTTTGTATTTGGAAATAACATCATGCTGTTTTTCTTCCCAGGCTGCCTTTTCCGATACAATAAGCTTGTTTTCAGTTTCTGAAATATCTATGACCTTAACCTCAAAAGTTTTTCCAGTATAATCCCGCAAGCGATCAAGAATTTTATTTTTATCTCCGCCGGGAATGCGAGGATAATGCTCGGGACTTAATTGAGATACAGGCAAAAATCCCGCGATTTGGCCGATTTTTATCATAAGTCCGCCCTTATTGGCGTCGGTGATTTGAGTATCAACAATTTTTGAATTTTTCATAAGCTCTTGCAGTGAGGCCCATGCTTTTTGATGGCCTGATGAGCGTAGCGAAAGCTCCATTTCGCCTTTTTCATTTTCAAGTTCAATAACCGTTGTCTCAATCTCATCGCCGGGTTTTAAAACAGCGTTTTCATTAGATTCATCAAAAAGCTCCCGTCCGCGGATAACTCCGATAGTTAAACCATTGATATCTATAAGCACTTCGGATTTTGTAACACTGACCACTATTCCTTTTACAACATCTCCAACCTTTGGGATATTGGTGTAATCATTATTTGAAAGTAATTGTTTGATATTAAGACTTGTATCGTTTTCAGATACATTTTTTTCATTGTCTGACATTATTGTTGGGTTATGAATTAAATATGTATAACTTATAATAACGTATTTTTCTATTTTTTGCAACCCCTCAAAGCTCTATACAAATTTAAGTAATATTTATTAAAATTTTGATTAATTTTAGCTAAATTATAGTGAATGGCATAAATAATTAACCAACAGGCAAGGGGTAGACAATATTTTAGAAATAGTATAAAATAAATATATAAATATTATGAATACTGCCGTATGTTTATCCCACCGAAAGTAGCTCGAAGGAATCTTTTGCAGTATGCGGAAGGGATCGGCGGAAAACAGATGTATCTGCGGATGAACAAAGCGCTTCGCGATGCCCACCTTCATAACGAAGAATCATTAAATAGGGATCAGCTGGATTCGGTAATTGATAAACTCGCGCAACAGGAAGATGTATCGCTTGATAAAATGAAAATAAAACAACTGATTGATGAAAAAGAGCGAAGGCGACAGGTGTATATTAAAATGGCTATTGAAAGCGAGTCCGATGAGTTTGATCGGGGATCGGCGGATATCGGCGGTATTGGCGGAGGAGTTGGAGGCAGTAAAAGGTATGATTACAGGAAGATGCCCGCGGGACCGCAAAATATCGGCCATACCGCAGGTTCGGCGCCTATAAGTTCTATTGCGCGGATAAAAAATAATTCAAATTTGAAAGCTCCCGGCAAGGGATCGTCTCATGCAAAAAATTTTGGTCCGAAATCCAGCGCAATAAAACAAGGGCCGGTTTCAAGCATATCACACATCAAGCGATGATTTTATCCAACATCTAATATCTAATATTTTTGAATTACGAAATTAATTTTTTGCATAGCTTCAAATAAATCCGAAATTCTAAATCCTAAATCCTAAACAAATAATAAATCACAAATCACAATGCTTCAAACTCGAAATGTAAAGTATTATTTGGGAAATTGGAAAATTGTGATTTCGAATTTGTTTAGAATTTCAATATTCGGATTTAGGATTTAATGAGTTAGGATTTCGTTTTCAGAATTTTTAATTTAGGCGAAAAACAAACATTTCATAATTTAAGGTAATATAATGTATGATTATCACTTGGGCAGGCTATGCCTGTTTTAAAATTGAAGGAAGCGCGGTGACGATTGTCACTGATCCGTATGATCCGTCCACAGGATTAAAACTTTCCGCGAAGAAAGCGGATGTTGTTGTTTCAAGTTTTCCTAATTCTTATCATGGCAACACGGGCGCAGTAAAAGAAAAAGGAGAATCCATGCGGGTAATAACCACTCCCGGAGAATATGAAATCAAGGATACATTCATTTACGGTATTGCCGCCGCGATGAAACCCAAAAAAGATTCGGGGAACGGTTTAGTAATTTACAGAATAGAAATAGACGGGCTTTCTCTTGTGTTTTTGGGCGCGCTTGATACGCCTCTTCAAAATGGGCATCTTGAGCATTTGGAAAAAACCGATATTCTTTTTATTCCCGTGGGCGGCGGAAGCTATATAAATGCCGAGTCGGCGCAAGAGCTCATCAGCCAGATTTCACCGAAAATTGTCATACCTATGTGTTATAAAATTCCAGGAGCCAAGGCCGAGCTTGACGGCATAGATAAATTTTATAAAGAAATGGGTGTAAAGCCCGCAGATGTATTGCCAAGGCTGAAGATAAGTAAAAAAGACCTTGTGTCCGGCGAAACTATTATAAAAATATTAGGAATTGAGTAATGGGAATATAATGAGCGCAAAGCAATGGAAAAAATATATTATTATTTTTGGGGTAGGGGTTTTAGGAATAATTATTGTTGCAATTAAAATTATTTATTTTACTCCAAGCGCGGATAATACGAGGGATTCTGAACGATGGAAGGGGATTACGGACGTATTCAAGGGAGTGTCGAGCGAAACCGGAGTTATTTATCAATCAATGGTAAAAAATATATCAACATTTACCGACACGATTTCCGGAAAAATAGAATACAAGCAAAATTATTTTGACCCCGAAGCAAGAAGATTTCAAGAAGAAATGATGAAAAAAATAGATGAAAAAAATATTGAAAAACTTGATCCTTTTATTAAAGATATAAAAACAATAGTACCTTCTGAATGGGCATTTTCCATCACAACCATAGAAAAAGGATTTGATTCAAATCTTATTGCCAAAATATTTATTTCAAATACCAGTACCTGCGCGATGATTACTCTTGAGTGGTATGGCAGAGAAAGAGCAGATATTTTACAAGATATGATTACAAGATATAATTCGGGTCTTTTGAGCGGGATGTGCCAAAAAAAGATGCTGGAAGGGATAGAAAAGTACGTAGTTATTGACGCATGTTTAAATCAATTATCAGGATGCGATGATGAGAAATTTATGCAAGAAATACTTGATGAATATTTTAAAAATCCTAAATCCTAATATCGAAATTCTAAACAATATCGAAATCCCAAATTCGAAACAGTTTGAAACATTGTGATTTGGAATTTATGATTTGTTTAGGATTTAGGATTTCGAATTTAGAATTTTATTAAATTTATGTCTGACAAAAAAACAACCAAACCGGGAAAACCTGAAGAACCGAAACAAGGTGAAATTTTTAAGCATGTGAATGTGATTGACCAGCCGATAGTGGAAGAAATGAAACAATCATATCTTGATTATGCTATGTCGGTTATAGTTTCACGCGCGTTGCCTGATGTTCGCGACGGATTAAAGCCCGTGCACAGAAGGATTCTCTATGCTATGTGGACCTTGGGTTTGCATGCCGGTGGACGATTCAGAAAATCAGCCACCGTTGTCGGAGAAGTTTTGGGAAAATATCACCCGCATGGGGATGTGGCGGTTTATGATTCTATGGTGAGAATGGCCCAGGATTTTTCCATACGCTACCCGTTGGTTGCCGGACAAGGAAACTTTGGAAGTATGGACGGCGATAGCGCTGCTGCCATGAGGTATACTGAGGCAAAGCTTTCTTCCATTTCCGAAGAATTATTGCATGATATTGAAAAAAATACCGTTAATTTTATTCCGAACTACGACGGGAGCCACGAGGAGCCCACGGTTCTTCCCGGAATTCTACCGAATCTTTTGGTCAATGGCGCCATGGGAATCGCCGTTGGTATGGCAACAAGCATTCCTCCGCATAATTTGAATGAAGTGTGCGACGGCACTATACTTCTTTTGGAGCATCCGAACGCGGGAGTGGATGACTTAATGAAATTTGTTAAGGGCCCTGATTTTCCGACCGGCGCGACGATATTTGATTCAAAGGAAATTGAAAGGGCGTACGCAACCGGCAAGGGCGCGATTGTAATGCGCGCGCAGGCGGAAATTGTTGAAGGAAAGGCTGAAAAATTTCAAATCATTGTAACGGAAATTCCATACCAGGTGAATAAGGCAAGCATTATGGAAAGAATCGCGGAACTTGTAAAAGATAAAAAATTGGAAGGCATACGCGATTTGCGCGATGAATCTTCCGAGCGCGGGGGCATCCGTATAGTCGTTGATTTGAAAAAAGACGCGTACCCGAAAAAAGTCCTTAACAAACTTTATCAGCTGACCCAGCTCCAGGAAACTTTCCATGTGAATATGCTTGCTCTCATAGACGGCATCCAGCCGAGAGTTTTAAATTTAAAAATGGTTTTGGAAGAATATATAAAACATCGGGAAATTATTGTGCGCAGAAGAACAGAATATGATTTGGAAAAAGCCAAAGACCGCGCGCATATACTTGAAGGTTTGAAAATAGCGCTTGCAAATATTAATAAGATTATTGAAACGATAAAAAAATCCGAAGACCGCGAAGAGGCAAAGGTAAATTTAATCGGAAAATTCAAGCTCAGTGAAAGGCAGGCATTGGCAATTTTGGAAATGCGCCTGCACCAATTGGCAAATCTTGAAAGGCTGAAAATCGAGCAGGAACTCAAAGACAAGCTCTCTTTGATTAAGGAGCTTGAAAGCATTTTGAAATCCAAAGACAGGATCCGCGGCATTATTAAAAACGAGCTTGAAGAAATGAAGAAAAAATTCGGCGATGAGCGCAGGACAAAAATCGTGTCGCACGGCGTGAAAGAATTCACCCAGGAGGATCTTGTTCCAAATGAGGATATAATCGTTGTTATCACAAAAGACGGATACATCAAGAGCCTTCCGCCGGATACATTCAGGACCCAGGCCCGGGGAGGCAAGGGCGTTATCGGATTCACTACCAAAGAAGAAGATGTTGTGGAGCATTTTTTCACCACAACAACACATTCCAATATATTATTTTTTACAACCCGCGGAAGGGTGTATCAATTGAGAGGGTACGATCTGCCAAAAGGCTCCCGAACGTCAAAGGGGCAGGCTATCGTGAATTTTCTTGAGCTTATGCCCAATGAAAAAATATCAGCGGCCTTGCCATTGACTGAGCTTGGCGATTATAAATTTTTGGTTATGGCAACGAAACTTGGAACTATCAAGAAGGTTGATATGAATATATTTGATAATGTCAGACGGTCCGGGCTTATTGCCATTAAATTAAAAGATAATGATGATTTGAAGTGGGTGAAGCCATCCACCGGCAAAGACGAGACAACGCTCGTGACAGCTTTGGGGCAATCAATTCGATTTAAAGAAAAACAGGTCCGCACTATGGGGCGCGGAGCCGCGGGCGTGCGGGCAGTGCGGTTGCGAAAAGACGATTATGTCGTGGGAATGGATATTATTGACGAAGCAATGTTTAGCCTGGGCCAATTGCTTATTGTTACTTCAAAAGGATATGGAAAACGAACAAGCTTAAAACAGTACAAAGTGCAGTCTCGCGGAGGATATGGAATAAAAACGGCAAAAGTCACGGGAAAAACCGGAAGCCTTATCACTTCAATGGTTGTGAATTCCAAGGCAATGGAAGAGGATTTGATAATTATTTCCATCAAGGGGCAGGTCATACGCTTGCCGATAAAAACCATCAGCATATTGGGACGCGCCACTCAGGGAGTCAGGCTTATGAAATTTAAAGAAGCGGATGATGAGGTAGCGTCGATTACGTTTATATAGTAAGGTATCCAGTATTTAGAATAAAGTATTTAGTATAGTAAATTATTTATATACGTAATTCTAAATACACAATACTCTATACCAAAAGCGTTCTTGCAAAAATTCATAATTTCATGTATTATATAATTAATCAAAGTCAACTTTTAATTTTTAACTTTTAATTTTTAACTTGTTTTATGCCAGTACCGCCAAAACATCGTTCGCGATCAAAGAAGAGAAGGGGTTGGGCGCATTTAGCCATTAAAAAAACTCAGCTTTTTCCATGCAGTCATTGCAAAAAAATGATCAAACCGCATATTGTTTGTCCATTTTGTGGATACTATAAAGGCAAGGAAGCGGTTGTTCATAAAGTAAAAAAAGAAAAAAAACATCACAAACATTCATAAGCTATGTCCAACAGGCATTTAGCGCGAACCATCGCTCTTCAAACACTTTATCAGTGGGATTTTAATGGAAAACCCGCCGAAGATATTGTAATTATGCTTGAAAAAAATCTTGGGCAATTCGCCCCGGAATTTGATGATAATAAATTCAGCGAGAATCTCGTGCGCGGTATTATTAAAAATTTAAATGAAATTGATAAAGAAATATCCGGCCATGCGCCGGAATGGCCTATTGACCAGATAACCATTATTGACAGAAACGTTTTACGCATAGGCATATACGAAATGGTATTTGATAATGATATACCGGATAAAGTCGCAATCAATGAGGCCATAGAACTGGCAAAGGCGTTCGGAGGGGAATCGTCCGGAAAATTTGTAAACGGAGTCCTTGGAACTATTTTCAAGGAAATCCAGGAAAAAGAAGGGTCAATAGAAAAAAATAACGCACCTCAAAAATCAGAAGACAAGACTTCTTAGAAATTAAAAAATAGTAAGGAAAATAGGCAATACCTGCTTTCATCACTAATTTTTATTTTCTTTAAAGCCATAAATTTTCTATGGCTTGGAACTTTTCTGAATTTTCGTGAGGGCAAAGAAAGGCGATTATGGAAAATATCGCATCTCTTGAAAAAAAACTTAAGGTAAAATTTAAAAACAAGGAAGTGCTCCAACAGGCGCTTGTGCACCGTTCATATATTAATGAAAATCCGGGGTTTCATTTGGGGCACAACGAACGGCTTGAATTTTTGGGCGATGCCGTATTGGAGCTTGTCGTGACTGAATTTTTATATACAACCTATCCCAACCCGGAGGGCGAATTGACGAATTGGCGCGCAAGCCTGGTAAACAGTAAAATTCTTTCCAGCATAACGCGGAATATGGATATTGAGGAATTTTTATATTTAAGCCGCGGGGAATCCAAGGATAGGGATTCAAAGGCTCGAAGTTATATTTTGGCAAATGCGTTTGAAGCAATAGTCGGCGCGATTTATATGGATCGCGGATATAAAGAAGCAAAAATTTTTATTGAAAGGCATGTTTTGACTGAACTTCCCAACATATTAAAAAATCATTTATATCTTGATCCAAAAAGCAAATTTCAAGAAATTTCACAGGAGAAATTCGGTATTACGCCCACATACAGCGTGATTTCGGAAAGCGGACCTGATCACAATAAAAAATTTAAAGTCGGCTTATATCTTGAGGATGAGCTTGTTGCAACAAGTGATGGCTCATCAAAGCGCGAAGCGCAGGAAAGGGCTGCCGCGGAAGGTTTGAAGGCAAAGGGGTGGGAATAAAAATAGTTTAGAGTTAAAAGTGCAAAGTTAAAAGTTATTTAATATTACATATCCATAACTTTGAACTTTGAATTTTTAACTTTTAACTTATCTTTTATGTCCATTGATGAGCTTTTTACAATAGCTGTGGAAGAAAAGGCATCTGACCTTCATTTGGTTGTCGGTATGCCTCCGATATTAAGAATTGACGGAAATCTCAAGCCAATGGAAGGCAGGGAAGTTTTGAGTGGCAAGGTGGCGGAAGAATTAGTCTATTCCATATTAACACCGGCGCAAAAAGCGCTTTATATAAAAGACAGAGAGCTTGATCTTTCGTACGAATTAAAAAATTTATCCCGCTTCAGGGTGAATCTTCATTGGGAAAAAGATAATGTCGGAATGGTCGCAAGGGTGATTTCAAAAAAAATTCCTACCATGAAAGATATTCAGATGCCGGAAATTGTTTTTGATTTTTTGGGTATGGATCAGGGGCTGGTTATTATTACAGGCCCGACCGGTTGCGGAAAGTCCACGACTCTTGCCGCGATGGTTGATCATATCAATACAAATAAATCAAAAAATATTATTACTCTTGAAGATCCTATTGAATTTGTTTTTAAGCCGAAAAAAAGCATTGTAAAACAAAGGCAGCTTACAACCGACATGCTTTCATTTGATAACGCCCTTATCCATGTTTTGCGGCAGGATCCTAATGTCATTATGGTCGGTGAAATGAGAGATATTGATACAATCGCGGCGACTATAACATTGGCTGAAACAGGACATCTTGTGCTTGCCACGCTTCATACGCATAACGCCGCGCAGACCATAGACAGAATTATTGATATTTTTCCGCCCTACCAGCAGCAGCAAATTCGCTTGCAGCTTTCTATTACTTTGAAGGGAATAGTATCACAACGGCTTATACCAAAAATCGGCGGAGGAAGAATTGCCGCAAGGGAAATATTGGTAAATACCGCGGCTATCGCAAATCTTATCCGAGAAAACAAAATTGCGCAGATACGAACCGTTCTTCAGACAAGCGCAAGCGAAGGGATGGTTACTATGGATCAGACTTTGGCCGATCTTTTCAAATCCAGCCTGATTACTAAAGAAACTGCTCAGGCGCACATGTTAAATCCCGAAATGCTGGATTAATTGTTTAATATTATAAAATATATTTTTACAATGCGCGGATATGCTCGTTCGGTGTATCCGCGTATGTATTTAAAAAAAGTGTATTTACGCGCCCGTGGTGAAATGGATATCACAACGGTCTTCGGAACCGTTTTTGGGGGTTCGAATCCCTCCGGGCGCATTTGGTTAGAAAATAGCAAGTTTTCGTTTCCGCCCCGAAGTATCGGGGCGGCCAAATTATACGGCTTTTTATAACAAAAAATCAGTTGGCGGTTTTGTAAAAAGTGGTTTCCGCCCCTGCTAAAGCTATGGCGGACAAGCGAGCCGATACTTTTAAGAAATGTTACCATTTCTTTTTTGTATTACTTTTTAATGACTTCAATTCAATTTGATTTATGCATTTTATTATGATATATTATAAGAATATGAATATAAAGAAGATGAAAATAGTCATTGATTATTGGAAAAAAACTGCTCAGCATGATTATGATACCATGATTACATTATTTGAAAATAAAAGGTATTCTGATAGTTTGTTTTATGGACATATCGTGCTTGAGAAGATATTAAAAGCTCATGTCGTAAGAAAAACTAAAAAGCAGGCGCCATATATTCACAATCTTTTAACGCTTAAAAACCTTGCCAATCTTCATGTATCAAATAAGGAGATTGATTTATTGGATATGGTAAATAGTTTTAATATCAGGGCGCGGTATCCAGAACAAAGATTGGAATTTTACAAAAGATGCACAAAAAAATATGCCGAAGAATACATAGGACAAATTAAATCATTGTACAAAAAACTATGTCAAAAGCCGATGTAAAAAAAATAGTAAAAAAATACGCAAAAAATCTTCATAAATCAGATTTTCCTTTTTCGGCCATTTATTTATTTGGCTCCCATGTTACTGGTAAAGCCAGAAAGTGGAGCGATATTGACGTTGCCGTTATTTCCAATAAATTAAAAGGTAATAAAGAGAAAAATATACTGCGGTTATGGCAATTGCGCAGAGATATTGATACAAGAATTGAACCGCTTGGATTCACGGTCAGAGAATTTCAAAATGACGAAGATCCAATGGTCTATGAGATTAGAAAAACAGGAATACGCATTATGTAGTTTTTTCGGATTGGGCTCGTTTGCCCGCCCTTGGCTGGGTTTCGCCGCGATTTTAAAAGTTGCTCCCGATAGTCATCGGGACAGGCGCCGAACCTGATATAAAGTATCGGCTCGTCTGCCTTGGGCGGAAACCACTTTTTGTAAAAGAAAATTTTTTTATATTCATTTGATTCAGAAATTCTAGAGAATTTCTGTTTTTTTATTTTAAACAATTGACAAAATAGTATATTTCTCTTCGGCGGAGTTTCCATTAGGGACTCCGCCGCAATCGCCGCGACTGAAAAGCTATCCGGAATGTCGGAAATGTCGGAGTCCCCGCGGGGAGACTCCGACAAGGAGAACCAAGTTGACAAAATAATATATCCATAGTATTATAGTTTATTGCATATAATGGTTTTTGTTCTTTTCAACATTTTTTATTGAAAGGCGGTTTCAATGCATTTAGGAATGACTCAATCAATGCGACTTATTTTTCGTTGCAATGTATGCAAGAGCGATCCGCATGAAGAAGGATGCCCGGTTGTTCATCTGGAAAGACTCAATGAGATGAACCGCCATATTAGCTGCCCGGCTTGCAACGCATGCGGAGTTGGAGTCAACTCAAGAGATTACTACGAGTGCCGTTCTTGCCACACACAATTTACATCTGGCGGGGGCACCACTCCTGCGGATGATGTGATCTACTATCTTGATGATCCAAAAGCCGCGGATTTGATTTTGGTAAAAAAATTGCCTAATAAGGGTGATGGAAATTTTCCAATTGATAAGAAGATCGAGGAAGTGCGGGATGAGATTAAGCGTTTGACCGTCAAGAAGCCCAAGCGCGGAATGAAAAAGCGCAGTAAGTAGTTTCTTTTAAAATTATGTCGGAAAGTAAAATAAACATGTCCGCCCTGGCTGTAAATTGTCGGGGCGTTTTTTTTATTAAAAATTTATGATATAATACCAATACTATACATATTAATATATTTGCTATGAAAAAAGCCATTGATCTGCATATGCATTCTCATTGTTCAGACGGCTCAAAAAGCCCGACCGAACTGGTTAAATTATTGGTTGCGAAAAAAATTGTAGTAGCGGCATTGTCTGACCATAATACCATACACGGGCAATATGAATTTCAGGCAGCTGCGAAAAAATATAATATCAAGACAATTCCTGCCGTAGAAATTTATGTCCATTACAACCGCCGTCCGCTTCATCTGCTTGGGTACGGTATTGATATTAATAATGCCGAACTCCACGATGTTTTGCGCGAATCTCAAGTGAAGAGGAAAAAATCAATTGAGGTTTTGGTTCCAAAATTAAAACGGGTAGGATTGAATTTGGATATCAGCGAGCTTTTTTCCCAGCCCGCCACTTATATCGGAATTGCTAATATTGTCCGAATTATGCGCAAAGATCGAAAAAATGAAAACGTTATCCAAAAGGCTCTTGGGAAAAAACAATTTGATTTTTTTGAAATATACAATAAATTTTTTTCTGAAGAATCGTCCTGCCATCTTCCTGAGGTGGCACTTCGGGCAAAAGATGCCATTGAGCTCATCAAGCGCAGCAAAGGCTTTGCTGTGTTGGCGCATCCGGGCTGGCATCTTGGTTTTAAGGACGATCATGTGATCGGGGAGCTTCAGGAACTTGGCATGAAGGGGCTGGAATGTTTTTCTTCGCATCATAATTGGGATCAATCCGCGCATTATGAAATGCTTGCCAAGCGACAAAATTTGATTATTACCGGCGGAAGCGACTATCATGGAGATTTGCCCGGCGATTTTATTATTGAAAATTTTCACGAATTCACATCATTTCCCTACGAGATTTATGAGAATATAAAAGTGTTTTAAGATTATCCTTGCCACCTTTGACAGTAAAGGTGGCGCCAAACTGGCGAGCAGGTGAAAAACTGTGAGAATTTATTAACGAAAATTGATCTGCAACATATAAACTCGCCCCGGATACATTCGGGGCTCGGACAAATATGTTGCATTCGCTCAATTTTCTAAAATTCTCTACGTTTTTCAAAGCTCGTATTTTTGTTTCAATTTTTGGGAGGAAATCCCTCACATTCAAATAACCCTTTAAGATATTTTCCCTCTCCTGTTTAAGGCTGTCTAATAAGTCCTTAGTTTTGAACAAGGAAAAATGTTCTTTAAATGATATAATATAGGTATAAGAAATAAAAAAACTTATGCCTACTTTCAAATCATATAATCAAAATCAATCAATGCTTCTGCCTCCAGATATTAGAGATTATCTTCCAAAAGATCACATTGCTTATCTTATCAGCGATATAGTGGATCATCTCAATATTACCCCTGTTTTGGAAACATATACAGATGAAGGCGCCCCATCGTTTAATCCTTTCATGATGACCAAAGTCATGTTCTATGCCTACACTCAAGGAACCAGAAGTTCAAGAAGAATAGAAAATAAACTGCATGAGGATTTAGCTTTTCGATATCTGTCTGCCAATCAAACCCCAGACCATGGCACTATTAATCTTTTTAGAAAAAACCATCTTGTTCATCTTGAAGAAATATTCGCCCAAATAGCCATTCTCTGCGGTACATTAGACCTTGCCAGCTTAACGGATGCTTCTATCGATGGCACCAGAATAAAAGCCTCTGCCTCCAGAAACAATCTTTTTGATGAAAAACAGATTGACAGGATAAAAAAACAAATGCGCGACATGCTGGAAGATGCCCAGAAGATAGACGATGAGGAAGACAAGCGTTTTGGAAATTCCAGAGGCTACAATCAGCTGCCGCCAGATCTCGCAGACCCAGAAAAAAGAAAAAAGAAAATCAAAGAAATTCAGGAACATATGCAAAAGCTCAATCAGACCAAAGGATTAATCAAAGAAAAACAAAAAAATGCAAAGGGCAAAGAAGAACAAAATCAAATAAACAACAAAACCTCCAATACCACTGATCCAGACGCCAAGCTTTTGCAGATGAAAGACAATTCTTTTAAAATGGCTTACAATGTTCAGATTGCCGCGTCCAGGGGCATAACTCTCGCTTATGATATCGCCAATACTGCTTTAGACACCCACAATTTAAAGAACATGATTCAAAGAATAGAAAGCAATATCCAGAAAAAAGTAAACACGATTAAGGCTGATTCAGCGTACTTTACCAAGAATGATATCCAATACTGCAACAAACAGAATATTGACGCCTATGTTCCCGATACCAGAAAAGAGAAAGAAGAAAAAGAAGTTCAAGAAAACAGCGTTCCTAAATTTGACAGGAGAAACTTTATTTACAATCCAGAGGAAGATGAATGTATCTGTCCCTTAGGAAAACCCCTGAAGTTTTTTGTTAAAGACGAAGAAAAGGGCAAAAGATACAGAGGAACCCAATGTCATTTGTGTCCTCAGAAATCAGAATGCACCAAAAGCGCGTATCGTTATTTTCAATATGATCCAGAGCTTGAAAAAATCAGGACGGAAATGAGGCAAAAGCTAAATTCAAACCAAGGGAAACAAAAATATCTTGAACGAATGTCAGATGTCGAGCCAGTCATGGGGGACATAAAAGAAAACAAAAGCTTTACTCATTTTCTCACCAGAGGCAAGCCCACGGTATTGATTGAGCTGGGTCTGGTATGCACTGCTTGCAACCTCGTTAAAATATTCAATTGGATAAAGAAAAAGAAAAAATTGATGGATATCAGACAATTAAATACTTTCGCGAGAGTGTAAGCAGCTTCGCAAGGGATACCTTGAAGATATATTTGTGTGGAAAATTTATTTTAAAATAACTATCTGGGACTTATTAGACAGCCTCCCTTGGTGGGGGAGGGCTGGGGAGAGGGGGAAAATTTATTGACAAAATAAGAAAAATAATATTATAATAAGATTGAATTTACGGAAAGGTTTGAGGTTATTTTTTTTATTTGCCGCCATCGTATAGTGGTTAGTACACCAGGTTTTCATCCTGGTAACCCGGGTCCGATTCCCGGTGGCGGTACCAAAACCAAACTTTCCGAAATTTTATTAATTTTTTCTCTGGCGGCCGCGACGGCCGCCCAAGGCGTTTGCGGCGAATTATCGCCGTTTTTTAATTCCCCCAAAACTACTTTTCGCGCCGCGAGGCGCAGGTTCGAGCCAAAAACTTTTTTGGCTATAACCTTTTTGGCGAAAAGGTTATTCTCCCGCGCGATTTTAGGCAGATTCTCTGCCTCTTTTATCCAATCCCGCATCGGTTCGATCCAGCCAGTCCGCTTTTGTTCAAAGTGGATTATTTTTTCTTCCAGCGACTTTTTCTCGCCCATAAACTTTGCTTTCTTCTCAAGATAAGTTTCTCGTTCAATATCCTGCTCTAAATAGCCATCTAAAAGCCGCTCCAGTCTAACTGAAATAGAAGAAATCTTTTCTTGTTTCTCTTTCACACAAGCAGTCAAAGATTGGGCGGATTTTCCGTGGTCTTGCAAAGCAAGACGATTGAGTTCCACCGCCCAGTCTTTGGGCAAAGAAACTTTTTTGATTTCGGATGATAACTGGCGATCCAATTCTTCTTGACGAATGCAAGGTTCTGCACATTTCACATTTTTGTTTTTCTTGGTGCAGTGATAATAGACATATTCGTGAACATTACCATTTTTCTGCTTCTTAACCTTGTATTCGCCAGTTATCATCATTCCGCATTGAGGCGCAGGAAATGAGGCCACAGAAAGGTTGAGGG
>Ga0209211_10005214_pt1 | contig 19623 bp, 20 predicted proteins | sample RifGroA2_FD_183992 | JGI IMG/M metagenome (GOLD analysis project Ga0209211, IMG submission 183992) | Groundwater microbial communities from Rifle, Colorado, USA - Groundwater A2 (SPAdes) (version 2) | ecosystem: Environmental > Aquatic > Deep subsurface > Groundwater | place: Rifle, Colorado...
AATGTCAGTTCGGCCAGCGACGCCTCGTTTGCCAGCCTCGCCGTTCCCGGCGACATCCTCGGCTGCGAAACGCTGCTCTTCGGCTGCTACACCTTTTCGGCCACGGCCCTGACCCAGTGCCAGCTTTCGCCGTGGCCCGAGGGCGCCGGGGCACTGGCCGGCGAATCGCTGCTTGCCTCGCTCGCCCAGGCCCAGCAGAGGGCGGCCGAAGTCGTCGCCCTGCGCGGCGGCCAGGCGGTGGATCGGGTGCTTGGCCTGATCCGGCTATTCACCGACAGTGCCGGCCAGGTCGTCCTGCCGACCCGGCAGGATATTGCCGACATCACCGACCTGCGCTTTGAAACCATCTCGCGCATCATCAAGGCGCTGGAGCGGACCAGGGTGTTGCTGCCGATCAAGGTCGACGGCGTGCACGCCACGCGCAGTTTCCGGGTCGATCTGGCCGCAGCCTGAACTCAGAAACGCAGGCCGGTGGCCTTTTCGACGGTGGCCGTCGAGATGACGCCGGCGACAACTTCCTTGCCGCCACGCCCGTCGAACAGGAATGTGCGCGGCAATTCCCCGCCCCATTTGGCGTCGATGGCGTAGGCGATCGCTTCCGGGTTGTCGCTGCCATAGGCGTAGCGCGGCCCGCCCAGCGCGTAGGGCTTGAGCAGCGGCCAGAGCTGGGCACTTTCCGGCTCGGCGGCGACCGTGATGACGCGCAGCTTGTTGTTGCTTTTGGCCAGGCTGGACAGCAGTTTGAGGTTTTTCTTGCAGTAGTTGCAGTCGGACGACCACAGGGCAACGATGGTCGCTTGCCGGTGACTTTCCGGACTGAGCAATCTCTTGGCCGCCAGACGATCGAGCGGCGTGAAATCGGCAGCGGCCAGCGGCCCCGCGGCGAGCAGGAAAAACAGGGGAAATAGTCGACGGGTCATGGTAGCGGGAATAAACGAAAACCTTCTTTTTCGGTGCGCCAGAAGGTGAACAGCTGGTCCTTGCGGCGGATGACGCGGGCCTGATCGGAGGCACCGTCGGTGCTGGCGAGAGCGATGTCGGTGAAACTGTGGCCGCCGTCGGCCGAAACCATGGCGCGCAATTGCGTCCGCTCACCATCGAATTCCTTCCAGGCAATCGCCAGCTTGCCGCCAGCCGCCACGATGTCGGCATGCGCCGCCCGCGGGCCGCCGATCGTGCGTTGCCCGGCGATTTCATTTTTGCCCGAAATTTCCAGTCGACCGTAGAAGACCCGACCTTCGCCATCCTTCTGGTTGAACCAGACGGCGTGGCGCACACCCTTTTCATCGACAACCAGCGACGGGCCGTGGTGCGGGCAGCCATCGACCTTCCAGCGGTCGAAGGTGGCGCGTTGGACGCTCTCCGCCGTGCCGTCCGGTTTCAGACGGGTAATCGCGTGGTCGCGTTCGTTCGGGGCGTAAACGTGGCGCCACATGAAGAGCGGTGCACCGTCGCGGTCGATGGCGCTGGTCACCCGGCAGCATTCGCAGGAATGATCGGCCAGCTTGTATTCGGGCTGGAAGCTGCGGCCGCCATCGGTCGAGATGGCCGCGTAGATCGCCGCCCCACGGTAGGCCGTCTTGCTCGCCTTGGCCGACTCGAGATCGCGCTTGTCGATCCAGGCCAGGATGACCCGGTTGTCGGGCAGGGTCAGCATCGATTCGAAGCGATGGGTGATGATCGCCGTGTCCTGGTGCACGGTCAGCGGTGGCGAGAAACGCTGGCCATCGGCCGAGCGTGCCAGACGGACCGAACCGGTATTCGGCTTGGGAAACGGATGCGTCCATGAAACGAGCAGCCCGCCATCGGCCGCGAAGGCGATTTTCGGACGGTTCTCGCCATCGGCCGAAATCGCCTCGGGCTGGGCGTTGACCGCAGAGGGTGCCGACCACGTTTTACCCTCGTCGGCACTGCGGTAAATCATCACGTGCTCGCCCTGCCTGGCCGCCACGAGCAGGCTGCCGTCCGGGGCAAAGACGGCCGATGTACCGAGTTCCGGCCGGGCGCCCTTGGCCATGCCGGGCATCGCATCGGCGGCAAAACCGAGCGTCGCGAACAGGCCAAGGCCGAGGACCAAGGAGCGGGCCAGCGCGTGGCCAGCGAATGTTTTGATGTCAGCTCGCATGGTTTACAGATCGAATTTGACACCGGCAAAAATGGTCCGTTGCGAGTAGGGATACAGCGTGTAGTACTTGACGTTGGTGATGTTGTCGACGCCCACCGAGGCCGACCACTGCTTGTCGATTCGGTAGAGCAGCTTGGCGTCGAAGACACTGAAACTGCTGCGCCCGCCATAGACATTCGGGTTGGGATCGGGATAGGCGCCAGTCGTCGCATTGGCCAGCCCGCTGTGCTGCCGCCCGCTGTAACGCCAGCCGAGGCTGTACGACAGGGCATCGGAAGCGTGATAGACGGCGAGCAGCGAGGCGCGCCAGTCGGGAATGAGCGGCAGTTCGGTGTTCTCCAGCCCTGGGTTGGCGCGGTCTTCGGCAATCCGCGTATGGACGTAGGCGAGGCTGCCGGACAGGTCGAGGCCGTCGATCAGCAGGTCACGCGACTGCAAGGAGGTTTCGATGCCATAGCTGCGCACCCGGTCGATGTTCTGCACGCCGCTGATGCTGAAGCCGGGCAGGGTCGTGATGTCGGACTGGGACACCAGGGCATTGCGTTTTTCCTCGCCAAACAGCGAGGTCCGCCACACGCCGCTGGGCAGGAAGCGCTCGAGGGCGAATTCCCACGATTCGGCCGTCTCCGGCTTGAGGTTCGGGTTGTTGGTCAGCGCGACGTTGTACGGCGCCGGGAAGGCGGCGATTTCGGCCGGCGTCGGGTTGGCGCCGCTGATCGTCTTGATGCCGACATTCTTGAACAGTTCATTGACCGTCGGGAAGCGCACGCCGCGGCCGTAAGAGCCGCGCAGCGACCAGTCGTCGGAGAGCAGCCAGGTCAGCGAGGCCTTGGGCGAGAAGGCCTGAACCGTCTTGTCCTGGTAGGTGACGTTGGTCCCGTTGGCGTAGTTGCTGCCTTCTGAAGCCGTCCATTTTTCAGCCCGGCCGCCGACCACCAGCTTCCAGTTCGGCGACATCTGCCAGGCATCCTGCAGGTAAATGGCATTGGTCGAGGTCACGCCGCGCGAATTGGTGTTGAGGGCGCCGGCCTCGCTGCTCAGCCAGTTGCCGGCAGCCAGCGTGTAGCGATCCGACTTGGTCGTGTAGCTGTCGGTATGGAAGCCGAAGCTGAGCTGATGCTCGCTGCGCAGGTTGCCGTCGGGGCGCCATTCGCCGCGCAGGTCGAGGTTCTTCCAGCCGGTGCCGTCGAGGATCGTGAGCGTGCCTGCCGTCGCCGACGTACTCGGTGTCGTACCGAAGTTGCCCGACGAGGAACGGGTCACGTCCTTGTTCTGGTCAAAGAGGCTGGCCGTCAGCTCCCAGTCCCAGGTGCCGCCGGTCTGCGATTTGACCGACAGGCCGTGCATGAAATACTCGGCTTCGGCATGACTGACGCTCGGCGCCGTGACGGAATAATCCTGGCCGTTGATCCGCAGGTAGCGATAGACGCCGGCCGCCGAAGTCGAGCCATAGATGGTGTTGCCCGCAGCGTCGCGCAAATAGCTGTCCACCAGCTTGTCGGAGGTGTTTTGCCAGACATTGAAGGTGTAGGTGGCACGAACGGATGGCGAGAAGTCGTAGGCCACCTTGAGCGTACCGTCGTTCTTGATGGTGTGATCGGCGCTGACCGCCGCCGTATTGACCCGGACAGCGTTGGCAATATTGCGGTCGACATGGGCGCCGGTGACTTCGGTGTATTGCCCGGCAGCGGCCGGGGCACCGGTCTTGGCCGTCGCCGCCGTGAAATCGGTCGGATGGCTGTGGTTGTCGAGGCGATCGGCACTGAGCCAGAACGACCAGTCGCCAACCTTGTTGCCGACCGTTGCCGCCGCATGGCCGCCGCTAAAGTTGTCGTCGGTGCCATAGAGCTTGAAACGCTCGTTGAAGAAATCGAGCTGGGCATGGGCTTCGAGCTTGCTCGGCATGTGGGTCGTCATGAGCACGACACCGCCGACCGAATTTCCCGGATAAAGCGCCGAGAACGGGCCGTACATGACGTCGACCCGGTCGATGGCGTGCTGCGATACCACCCCCCAGCGCGGGCCGGGGCAGCAACTATTGCTGAGGAAATTGGAGAGGAGCAGGCCATCGGCGTAAACAATGGTTTCGGCGCTCGAATTGACGCCATACATGCGCATGGCAAGGCCGCCATTGACGTCGCCGATGAAGCGCTCACGGACATGGACGCTCGGCACGTATTGCAGGGCGCCGGCCGAGGACACGGAATTGACGCTTTCGGCGATCTGCTTCGCGGTCACACTCTCGGTGGTCGATGGCACATTGGCCGGCACCGCCGGCTTGTCGCTGGTGATGACCATTTCGCCAAGCTGCTTGTCACTCTCCGGCTCGGCCGCCTGGGCGGCTGGCAGTGGCGAAAAGACAGCGACGAGCGCCAGGAAAATGCCGTTGAATCTGAAGATCCGCTTATTCACGCTATAAACCCCAAAAAATCGCCCGCTGCGGGGCGTTGATATACAGCGGCGTCTAGCGCGCCGACTCGGTCAGAAAAGCAATTTTTACGATGTTGGCGCGCTGGGCGGCGGCCATGACATCGGCCACCTTTTCGTAAGCCACCTTGCGGTCGGCGCGCAGGTGCAGTTCGGGCTGGCGGGCGCTGGCGGCGGCGAAGCGGGCATCGAGCACATCGCGGTGAATGGCTTCGCCGTTCCAGAAAACCTTGCCGTCGACGTCGATGGCGAGCTGGATCATTTCGGGCTTGTCGTCGAGCTTGGTGGCATTCACCTGCGGCAGGTCGATCGGCACGGCCTGGTGAAAAAGCGGGGCGGTGATGATGAAGATGACCAGCAGCACGAGCATCACGTCGACCAGCGGCGTCGTGTTGATTTCGGCCATTGGCTGGGTGACGCCAGCCTCGTCGAAGCTTCCGAAGGCCATGATCAGGCCTGCCGGCTGGCGCGGGCGGCGCCGATGTCGACCAGATTGACCTTGCCGCCGACGCGGACGCCGGTCGTCAGGTAGGCATGCAGGTCATGGGCGAAGCCGTCGAGTTGCACGGCGACCAGACGGTTGGCCCGGGTGAAGGCGTTGTAGGCGAGCACGGCCGGAATGGCGACGAAAAGGCCGGCCGCCGTCATGATCAGCGCCTCGCCGACCGGGCCGGCCACCTTGTCGAGCACGACCTGCGTTGCGCCGGAGAGGCCGACCAACGCGTGGTAGATGCCCCAGACCGTGCCGAACAAGCCGATGAAGGGTGCGGTCGAGCCGACCGAAGCGAGAAAGGTCAGGCCGCGTTCGATCCGTGCCTGGGTATGGACGATGTGCGAGCGCATCGAACGCGTCACGAATTCGCTGGCATTGACCCCGGCGCCGATGCCGCGCGCGGCGTTCTGCTGGTGGGCCTGGGCCGAATGGGCGCCAGTCAGCGCCAGGCCGGCGAAGATGCCGGAAGGATCGTCGCGACGCAGCACGTCGAGCGCCTCGGGCAGCGAGTTGGCGTCCCAGAAGGCGGCCAGCGCCCGCTCCTGCGAACGCGAGGCGCGCCAGGCCGACATCAGCTTGCCGAGGATGACCGACCATGAGGCCAGCGAGAGCACGGCGAGAATCAGTGCCGTGGTGTGGGTGACCAGGTCACCCTGGCTCCAGAAGTGGGCAAGGCCCAGTTGCGAATTCATGTTTTTCCTTTCCTACTCAAATGCAAAGGTGATCGGCACGATCACCGAAGAATCGACTGCTTCATCGCCACGCCGCGCCGGCACGAAACGCCAGCGGGTAACGGCGTCGATGGCCGCCGAATCGAGCCGCGGGAAGCCGCTCGATTTCGAAACGGCGACGTCGAGCGCCGTCCCTTGCGCACTGACGCGCACCTTCAGCAACACCTTGCCTTCCTCGTTCAAGCGCCGGGAAAGGGCCGGATAAACCGGCTTCGGGTTGTGCAGGTAATCGGCATCGAAACGGGCGGCGACCACGGCCACCGGGGCCGGTGCAGGTGCGACGACAACGGGCTGGGGCGGCGGGGCCGGCGGTTGCGGCGCCACGCTGAAGCTGCTCGTCACCGGCGGGCTGGCCACGGCGAGGACCGGCTGCGGCTGGGCGACCGGCGGCTTGCGTACTTGCGGTTTGGGCGGAGGAGGCAACGGCTTGGCCGGCTCCGGCTTCTCTTCGACATTCGGCAACAGGCGCACGCTGATGCTCGGCGGCAGGGTGATTAGTTCGTTTTTGACCGACACGTACAACATGGCATAGGCCAGCAGCAGGTGCAGCAGGACGACCAGCGCCACGTTGGCGAGACGTTCGCCACGGGCCAGGGGGACTTCCCGGCAATCGAGTGGAGGCAAAACAACCGTAGTCACGAAAGGCGCTTGATCCATATCAAAAAACGTTGAAAAACAAAAGCTTAATGAGGAGCAGATTCTAAGCATTCAGGTGCGGGATACCGATGTGACAAATTGTCACAGGGGCCACGGATATAATCGGGTGATGTCTGCCGGCGCCCCTCTTCTCCAGCCGAAATCTTCTGAATGGCTGCACAGCGGTCGCTATTTGCTCATCGCGCTGGCGCTGCACGCACTGGTTTTGCTCTATCCGCTGACGCTGAGCGTCGACCCACTCGAAGCGACATCGCCCGCCCCGGTGCAGGTCCAGCTGACGGAGCGCGTTTCGGAGGCTCAGGCAATACCGCCGGCACCACCGGAAAAGGTCGCAGCGCCAAAGCCGGTTCCCCGGAAAAAGCCTGCCCGGACAGCGCGCCCGGTCATCGCCCTGGCGCCGGAACAGGCCAGCGCGCCACCGACGTTTTCAGTTCCCGCCCCCGTCGTCGCCCCGCCCACTCCACAACCGGCCACGGCACCCGCGGCCAGCGCGACCCAGCCGGCGGTCACCGCCCCGCTTTTCAACGTCGCCTACCTGAACAATCCGGAACCCAGATACCCATCGCTTTCGCGGCGACTGGGCGAGGAGGGCAAGGTGCTGCTCAGGGTTCGGGTCAGGGCGGACGGCCGGGCCGCTACGGTCGACATCGAAAAATCGAGCAATTTCGAGAGGCTGGACGAGGCGGCACGGCAAAGCGTGGCCAATTGGCGCTTCGTGCCGGCCAAACGGGGCGACGAGGCGATCGAGGCGACGGTCATCGTGCCCGTCGTCTTCCGACTCGAGAACTGAAACGCGAAAGCCGGACGTGACGACGGGGACCGAAGTCCCCGCCGGCTATCTTTGGTAACAAGGCTCTAGCAGCCCCGGCTAACCGTTTTTAGGCGGCAATAGCGAATTGCTCATCATTGGCAATTATGGATTTGCTTCATTAACGTCGATCGCCTGACGAGTTGCCTGCGCACCTTTGCCCGCCCTGTCGAAGCCAGTACACCCCCAGCCAAAAACACTCAACGGAATGCTCTTGGGTGGAGGTGAGGGGAATCGAACCCCTGTCCAGAACGCCTCCAGATTGCCGGAATTACAACCATGCTTTGAATTATGGGGGTGGGGTGGGGGTTTTTCAAGCGAGGATTCGCCACGACGGAGAAATTCAGTGGCTGCACCAGCTACGGTGGTCATCGTCACCAAAACTGCCGCGCAAACTTTCAGGCGAGGCGAGGGTTGAGCGCACTCGCAGCGAGGTGCCGTCGAACAACACGTCGAAACGGGCGGGTTCGTTCCAGTCGTCGCAATAACGCCACTCCCAGACCAATTCGTCGCGCGCCTTGTAATAAACGCTCCACGCGGCAACGGACGGCCCCAGGATGCGCACCACCTCGTCCGTCGTCATGCCCGCCCGAATGCGGGCAAAGTGCCGGGTATCGAGCACGTTTTCTCGACTCAGCACGGTGCCTCGGGCATCGATGCGGACAAAAAAGGTGTGAAAACCCATCGGACCACGCGGATAAACCAGCGTCTCGCCGCCATCGGTTTCCTTCCAGCGCACGGCCGGCTGCCCCATGACGCGTTCCATGTCCTCGACCCGCGCGGTACCGGGTGGCAGACCATAGCCGTCGTAGGCGGCACAAGCACCGAGCAGCCCGGCGAGCAGTGCGACTACCGCCAACCGATACGGCATTGCCCGCCCCCTACTCGCGCTCGGCCGCCAGCAAACGCTCGCAGTAGCGGGCGATCAGGTCCACTTCCAGATTGACCTTGCTGCCCGGCTTGAGGCGATTGAGCGTGGTGTTTTCGAGGGTGTGGGGGATCAGGTTGATGGTGAAGTCGGTGCCCTTGACCTCGTTGGTTGTCAGGCTGGTGCCGTCGACGACGATCGAACCCTTGCGCGCGATGAACTTGGCGATTTCCTTCGGGGCGCGGATTTCGAGCAGACGGTTGTCGCCGACCGGATCGAAGCGCAGCACTTCGCCGACGCCGTCAACATGGCCGGATACCAGATGGCCGCCGATCACGTCGTTGAGGCGCAGCGCCTTTTCCAGATTGACCGGGCCGGGCGCATCGAGGCCGACGGTGCACGACAAGGTTTCCGGCGAAACATCGACGGCAAAGGTATTGCCTTCGCGGGCCACCACGGTCAGGCAAACACCGTTGTGGGCGATCGAGTCGCCGAGCGAAACATCGTCGAGCGAGAGTCCGCCGCCTTCGACATGCAGACGGTAGCCGACCTCGCGTGGGGTGAGGTGCGTAATGCGGCCAACCGCCGCGATGATTCCTGAGAACATGGCTGATCCTGCTGTGCGCAAAAAACGGACTTTATCACGCCCTCTCAACCCGTCGGCTTGCCTGAAAGCCCTTTTGGCAACGGGTTCTACCGGTGCTCAACAGACTCGTCATCGCCCCGACGGCGACGCTGTTCAGGCTGGCCGCCCTGTGGAGCCGGCTGACGCGGCGGTTCAACCCGCCGCTCTGGCCTGGGTGACGGGGCCGGCACACGAGACTCCGGAGCCTGGCGCGCGGGGTTGGCGCGCGGCGGCGGCATCTCGCGTACCGGTGGTGAGGCTGGCATGCTGACCTCCGGCGCCGGCTGAGGCCTCGCTGAGCGCTCTCGGGACTGCACGGCCGGCCGCTCGACGCGCTCGACAGCCCGCATTTCACGCCGCCGCTCGCCTTCCTGCTGCTGCATTTTCGGCCGGGGCGGAGACTCCTCGGTTCGTCTTTCAGGCGTCGGCATGTCGCGCGCCCTGGTCGGCAGGGCATCGGCCGGCGGCGCCTTGTCTGCCTCGGGGGCAAGCTGACGCGGTCCCGGCGGGATTTCACGACGGACGGACGGCGGCGCTACCTCGCGGCGTGGCGCCACGGGGGCCGGTTCAAGTCCAGGCCGACCGCCCCGCTGTTCGGTTTGCGGGCGAAGGTCGGGCGCACCGCGCCGCTCTTCGCGAATATTTCCCCGCTCCGCTGCGGGCTGGCGGAATGCCGGACGATCCGGGTTGCCCGGCGGCAGCCCGGAACGCCGGGCACCGCGTTCCGGGGAAGTCGGCCGCGCGGCATCGAAATCGCGATGCGGCCGGTTGATCGGTTCGCGCTGTTGGTCGTTACGCGGGCGACGGGCGCCCTGCTCGGGGGCCAGCCAGTCGGCATTCGGCGCTTGGCGGGCGAGCGGCGCCCGGCTCAGCGCCGGGCGCTCCTGATGCTGGATTTCGCGTGCGGTGATCGAGCGACCTTCGCGGAGCAGGTTGGCCGGCACGACGGTGACCGCGCGCGGCAATACGCGATTGGCAAAGGGAGCCTGCCGGTTGCCGCGCGCCGCCCGGTCGATGACCTTGATGTCACGAACGTAGGCAACGTTGACCTGACGTACATAGTGGGCGCTGTGCCGATGTGCCGGCACGTAGACCTCGCGCGGGGCGAGCGGGAACCAGCCGACGGCCGGCGCCGCACCGAAGCTGAAACTGATGCTCCAGCCCGGGTTGCCGATCCAGGCAACGAGGGCCGGGGCATAGACCGGGCGGGCGACGAGGCGGCCCGGAATCCAGCCCCAGCAGCCATGGATGATCGCCCAGCGACCATAGTGGAAGGGGGCGAAGCCCCACGGCGCCAGGTCGATCCACGTCCAGCCCCAGGGGGCAACCCAGGCCCAGCGGCCATAGCGGTAGGGCGCCCAGTCGTCGGCGACGGCGCGCGGATACCAGACCGACCCGTAGTTCGGCACCGTCCGCCAGTCGCCGTAGGCATCGAGGTCCTGGTAGCCGGTCATGTGCGGCGACACGTAGCGGCGCGCCTGGCTGGCCAGCGTCACGTTCTCGCGATTGGCCACCCAGCGGTCGAAGGCATCGCTGCTGCGGTCGGCATCGAGTTGCGCGTTGCCGTCGCTCCAGTGGCTGACTTTCTGGCCGGCGGCCACCGGCGTCGCCCGCTGGCCGTCATCGAAAACGGCGCGGCCGGCCTGCACGCTCAATTCGCTGCGCTCGTCGAAGACGTCGATGCGATAGCGCCCCGGCGTCAGGAAACGAACATCGCCGTCCGGCGTGGCGATCACCACGTCCTCGACCTGGTCGCGGTCGAGGATGCTGACTGCCAGGCTGCCGCCATTGACCCGGATGTCGACCCGCTGGTCATCGACAACGGGAAACTCGACCTGGCTGTCGTCGGCCAGCCGGTAGGCGGTGGAACCGATCCATACTTCGGCCCGGCCGCGCGGCCCGGTTTCCAGCACGGCGCCGCTGCTGATCGGCCAGTTGAGCGTGGCCGGTCCGCCGTGATCGCTACGGTCAACCCGAAAATCGACCTGATTTTCAAAATAGGCCAGACGCCCGACGCGGGCCGGCGGATCGCTCTGGGCCAGGGCCGGCAGGGCAACGGCCATGGTCAGTGCGAGAAGAATTCTGTGCAGGGATTGCAGCATCGTGGACTCCCGGGCGAAAAACACCGCCCGCGCAAAATGGCGGGCCAATGTCAAATTAACGCGCCAGAACGGGAAAGGCTGAGCCAGCGGAGCAACAAAATGGTTTCAAAATATTGCCGCCCCGATATTTCAGGTCTTGTCGATGGCAATACCGTATTTCTTGGCGACCGTGACGTACAGCTCGCGGGCCGAGGCCACCTTGGCGCTCTTGCGGTCCTTGCGCTGAGCGCGCTGGAGGTAGTCGAGGGCGCGGGCCGCCAGCAGCTCATCCCAGCCCTTCTTGTCCATGAGCGCGAAAATGGCCTTGGCGGCATTGACCATGAATTGCAGGTTGGGCACCTGCTCGACGGCCTGGATCAGCAACTGGACGGCACCTTCGAGATCGCCGTTGCGCGCCGCCAGAACGCCCTTGTTGTTGAGTTCGACGATTTTCCGGCCGACTTGTTCGAGCATCGCCTTGCCGGCATCGGGCTGGCCGGTTTTTTCGAAGACGTTGGTGATGTGGTTGATGAGGTGGGCATCCTCATGGTTTTCGGCCGCCACCTGGCGCATGATCTTCGCCGCCTCGTCTTCCTTGCCGGTGGCGTAGCAGGCGTGGGCCAGATCGACCGCCAGCCGCTGCGACACATGCTTGCCTTTCTCGGCCGCCTCTTCGCTGATCATTTTCTGCAAGGCGAGGGCCTGATCGACCAGATGCTGGGCCTTGTCGGGCGAGCCTTCGCTGTTCAGGCAAAGGCTTTCGGTGACCAGCGCGGCCAGCTCGGCCTGCATGTCGCCGCGCCATTCGCGCTTCATCTCCGCCGAAATCTTGCGCGAGGCACCGACGTTGCCCCGCTCGACCAGCACGCGCGACAGGTTGGCAAAGTCATCCACCGTCCGCAGGCTCGATCCCTTGCTGCGCTCGATGACCTTGCCATAAGCCTTTTCGGCCGCCAGCAAATCGTTGTTACGGGCCGCCACATCGCCGACCAGGCGTTGCCGCACGGTATTGTGCGGCGAGGCATCAGCCGCCCGCTGCAGGGTCTGCTGGGCCGCCTCCAGCTTGCCCTGGGCTTCGTGCACCGAGGCCAGAAAGTCGTAGGCCGACAGGAATTCTGGCGCTTCCGCGGTGACCTGCTCGGCCAGTTGTTCGGCCTCGTCGAGCGCGCCCCGGTCGCGCAGGGCCATCGCCAGGCCCATCTTGGCCCACGGCACTACGCGCCCTTCGAGGACGCGCCGGAAAACCTCCTCGGCTTCACGCGTCTTGCCCAGCGTGTGCAGCAGATCGCCCTTGAAACGCAGGGCGTCGTACACGTATTGCGGCTGCAGCAGGATGACACGGTCGCAGGCGACGATGGCTTCCTGCAAGGCGCCGCGCTCGATCTGCTCGTAGATGTGGCGCAGTACGTGTTTTTTGTAGATCGACCTGATCAGCCTGGCCTGCAACTGCTCGGCGGTAAACGGCTTGATCAGGTAATCGTCGGGCGCCAGTTCGGCCAGCGACACGACGTTGGTGTAGCCACGCTCGCTGGTGATGATCATGTACACCGTCGACAACGGGATGAGGTGGGCGTGGCGCAGCTCTTCGAGCAGTTGCTGGCCGTCGCGGCCATCGTCGAGGATGAAATCGGAGAGCACGATGTCAAAACGGTTGGCCTTGACCTGACGGATGACCTCGGCCGAGTTGCCGGCTCCGTGCACCAGTGTCACGCCCAGGGCTCCGAGCATCAGGCGCAGCGAATCACGCGCCGGCGAATGACGATCAATGATCAGGACCCTTTTCTTGGTCAGCGATTGCTGCAAAACCAGCAGCATCTCCTCGTTATCGAGGGAGCTGGGGCCTTTGGCTTGGCTAGTACTCATTTCGCAAACTTACTTGAGTTCGCTAGGCAGGGCAAGGAAGCGGCAAAAACCTTCGAGTTTTCAGCGCCCTGAAGTAAAATCCGCGGTCCGATACTGCGCCGCAACAACGCCATCCCCATGCTCTATCCCACCCGTTTCGATGTCATCGTCGTCGGCGGCGGTCACGCCGGCACCGAGGCTGCGCTCGCCGCGGCGCGGGCGGGGGCGAACACGCTGCTGCTGACCCACAATCTCGACACGCTGGGCGCGATGAGCTGCAATCCGTCGATCGGTGGCATCGGCAAGGGCCATCTGGTCCGCGAAGTCGACGCCCTGGGCGGCGTGATGGCAGCAGCGACCGACGAAGCCGGCATCCAGTTCCGCATTCTCAATGCCTCGAAAGGCCCGGCCGTCCGCGCCACCCGCGCCCAGGCCGACCGCGTGCTGTACAAGCAGGCGATCCGCGGTCGACTGGAAAATCAGCCCAATTTAACGATTTTCGCCGAGGCCTGCGATGACCTGATCGTCGAGGGCGGCCGCGTGGCCGGCGCGGTGACGCAACTGGGCATCCGCTTCCTGGCCGAGGCCGTGGTGTTGACCGCCGGCACTTTCCTCAACGGCAAGATCCACGTCGGGCTGGAGAACTACACCGGCGGCCGCATGGGCGATCCACCGTCGAACTCGCTGGCCGCCCGCCTGAAAGAACTGAAGCTGCCGCAAGGCCGCCTGAAGACCGGCACGCCGCCGCGCCTCGACGGCAAGACCATCGATTTCTCGGTGATGGAAGAGCAGCATTCGGACAGCCCGATGCCGGTCTTTTCCTTTCTCGGCAATGCCGCCCAGCATCCGCGCCAGTTGCCGTGCTGGATCACCGAAACGAACGAACGCACGCACGACATCATCCGCAGCGGCCTCGACCGTTCGCCGATGTACACCGGCGTCATCGAAGGTGTCGGCCCGCGCTACTGCCCGTCGATCGAGGACAAGATCCACCGCTTCGCCGACAAGAATCAGCACAACGTCTTCCTCGAACCGGAAGGCCTGACCACGCACGAGATCTACCCGAACGGCGTGTCGACCAGCCTGCCCTTCGACATCCAGCTGGCGCTGGTGCGCTCGATCCGCGGCATGGAAAACGTGCACATCCTGCGCCCCGGCTACGCCATCGAATACGACTTCTACGATCCGCGCGGCCTCAAGGACACGCTGGAAAGCAAGGCCATCGCCGGCCTCTTCTTCGCCGGCCAGATCAACGGCACGACCGGCTACGAAGAAGCCGCGGCGCAAGGCCTGCTGGCCGGCGTCAATGCCGTGCGCTACACGCGCGACGAAGCCGGCTGGTGCCCGAAACGTAACGAAGCCTACCTCGGCGTACTGGTCGACGACCTGATCACGCGCGGCGTCTCCGACCCCTACCGGATGTTCACCAGCCGCGCCGAGTACCGCCTGAGTCTGCGCGAGGACAACGCCGACCTGCGCCTGACCGAACAGGGCCGCGAACTCGGCCTGGTCGATGACATCCGCTGGGCCGCCTTCTGCCAGAAACGCGACGCCATCGCCGCCGAGCAGGAACGCCTGAAATCGACCTGGGTCAATCCCAAACTGACACCGGCCGAAGACTGCATCCGCGTGCTCGGCAAGCCGATCGAGCACGAGTACAACCTGTTCGAACTGCTGCGCCGGCCTGAAGTGAGCTATGCCGCGCTGCTGACGCTGCCTTGCTACGGTCAACCGGAAATTTCGGCCAAAATTGAAATGGACCCGGCGGTCGTCGAGCAACTCGAAATCTCCGCCAAGTACCAGGGCTACATCGACCGCCAGGCCGAGGAAGTCGCCAAGTCGGCCAGCTACGAAAACACCGTGCTGCCAGCCGATCTCGACTACGCCACAGTGGCCGGCCTGTCCAACGAGGTCCGCCAGAAGCTGGCCCTGCACAAGCCGCAGACCATCGGCCAGGCCTCGCGCATCCAGGGCATCACGCCGGCCGCCATTTCGCTGCTGCTCATTCACCTCAAGCGCCACAACCTGTCGCAAGCCGCATGAGCCAGAACGCCCTTGCCAGCGGCCTCGCCGCCCTCGACATCACGCTGCCGGCCGAGGCGCACCACAAGCTGCTCGCCTTCCGCGACCTGCTGCTCAAATGGAACAAGACCTACAACCTGACCGCCCTGCGCGATCCGGTCCAGGCCGTTTCCCACCACCTGCTCGATTCGCTCGCCATCCTGCCGCATGTCGGCACCGGCAACCTGCTCGACGTCGGTAGCGGCGGCGGCCTGCCCGGTATTCCGCTGGCCATCGCCCGGCCCGATTTGTCGGTCAGCATGGTCGACACCGTGCAAAAGAAAACCACCTTCCTGCAACAGGCCGCCATCGAACTGGCGCTCAGGAATGTTACGGTACACCACGCCCGGGTCGAGGAAATGCAGGGACAATACGCCCAGATCAGCTCGCGTGCCTTCGCCGAAATCGGCCTGTTCATCAGCCTTACCCGCCACCTGCTGGCCCCGAATGGGCGCTGGCTGGCCATGAAAGGGGTGCGACCGGACGACGAACTCAAGGCCCTGCCGGCCGGCATCGCGGTTGAAGCAATCATCCCGCTGACCGTGCCGGGGCTGGATGCCGAACGACATTTGATCATCTTGAAAGCCGGGTCATGAAAGTACTCGCCATAACCAACCAGAAAGGCGGCGTCGGCAAGACGACCACCGCGGTCAATCTGGCCGCCTCGCTCGCCGCCGAAGGCAAGCGTGTCCTGCTCATCGACATGGACCCGCAGGGCAACGCCACCACCGGCTCCGGTATCACCAAGAAAGAAGCGCTGCCCACGGTCTATCAACTGCTGATCGGCGCCGCCACGCTGCTCGAAGTCTGCATCGAAACCGCGTTCAACTTCGACATTCTGCCCGCCAACCGCGAACTGGCCGGTGCTGAAGTCGAGATGATCGAACTCGACCAACGCGAATACCGCCTTAAAAAGGCCTTGGCGCAAAATCACGCCGAATACGACTTCGTCCTCATCGACTGTCCGCCCGCCCTCAACATGCTGACCGTCAACGCCTTGGTTGCCGCCGATTCCGTGTTGATCCCGATGCAGTGCGAATACTACGCACTGGAAGGCCTGTCCGATCTCGTCGAAACCCTGCGCAAGGTCCGTCACCACCTCAATTCGCGCCTCGAAATCGAAGGCCTGCTGCGTACCATGTACAACGGCCAGAGCACGCTGACCCAGCAGGTCTCCAACGAACTCGAAAGCCACTTCGGCGACAAGGTCTACAACACCATCGTGCCACGCAATGTCCGTCTGGCCGAAGCACCGTCCTACGGCAAGCCGGTCATCGCCTTCGACAAAAACTCAAGGGGAGCGCAAGCCTATTCCGCTCTTGCCCGGGAAATTCTTGAAAGGGTCACCCAATGATCAAGATGAAAGGACTCGGCCGTGGCCTCGACGCGCTGCTCTCCGGCAGCGACAAGCCGCAGGGCGACGAGCAGCGCAACCTGCCGGTCGAACGCCTGCGTCCCGGCAAATACCAGCCGCGCACTCACATGGACCAGGACTCGCTGGCCGAACTGGCCGCCTCGATCAAGGCGCAGGGCATCATGCAACCGATTCTCGTCCGCGCAGTCGATAGCACGCCCGGCTCCGAGCGCTACGAAATCGTCGCCGGCGAACGCCGCTGGCGCGCCGCCCAACTCGCCGGGCTGAGCGAAGTCCCAGTCCTCGTCCGCAGCATTCCGGACGAACAGGCGCTGGCCATGGCGCTCATCGAAAACATCCAGCGCGAGAATCTCAATCCGCTCGAAGAAGCCCAGGGCCTGCAGCGTCTCATCGACGAATTCGGCCTGACCCACCAACAGGCCGCCGATGCCGTCGGCCGCTCACGCCCCGCCGCCTCGAATTTACTGCGCTTGTTGCAGCTAACTGCACCGGTTCAGGAATTGCTCATGGCTGGCCGAATCGACATGGGTCATGCCCGCGCCCTGTTGCCAATTTCAAGCGGTCAGCAAGTTGGCGTTGCTCAGCGCGTTGTGCAAAAGGGCTTGTCAGTCCGGGAAACGGAAAAACTGGTCCAGCACCTATTGAATCCACCCAAGCACGCGCCCGAAAAAGCCATCGACCGCGACCTGCTGAATCTGCAGGAACGCCTGTCAGATGGCCTCGGCACCAACGTCGCCATTCGCTCGAACAAGAAGGGTGCTGGCAAGGTCACCATCGAATTCTCCAGTCTGGACCAGCTCGACGGCCTCATCTCACGACTCAATTCGTAAGCAATGTCACTAATCGTAACCCACAGAAAACACGGGAAAACCCTCACTTTTTGCAGTGCGGAAATTGACTCCTCTATAAGACTCCGTTACACTCGCACGGTTATTGATCGAGGCATGTCTTGCACCCGCAGGTAAGCTGGATACTCAGTCGCCAAGCAGCGTTGGCAACCATTCTGGCCATCGTGGCTGGCCTGTTTTTCAGCGCCAATGCGGCAGTCTCGGTTCTGATCGGGGGATCAATCGGGTTCATCGCCAATCTCGGGTACGTCCTGAGAGCGTTGCGAATGGGTTCGAGTACAGACCCGGTCAAGGTTTATCAGGCGCAAGCCGCTGGGGAGGGGTTCAAGTTCCTACTGACTCTCGGCGGCTTTGCGCTGGTCTTTTTAGGGTACAAGGAAGTGGCAGTACTACCGCTCTTTCTTGGATACGCATCAACCTTTGTCATCTACTGGATGGCACTGCTGAAGAATCGCTAGGCTGACTGGAGAAAACATGAGCGCAGAAGGCGGCACCACTGGTTACATTCAACACCACCTGACCAATCTCGTTGTCTGTTCGGACAGCGCCAAAGTCGATGGAGTCTGTACCGGTTTCTGGAGTTTCCACCTCGACACCCTGCTGGTTTCCGGCATTCTGGGCCTTGTGGTTTTCGGCCTGATGGCCATGCTGGCCAGCAAGGCCACTTCCGGAGTCCCGTCTGGTGGCCAGAATTTCGTCGAAATGGTGGTCGGCCTCGTTGATCAGCAAGTACGCGACACCTTCCATGGCAAGAGCGCTTTGGTTACACCGCTAGCCATTACCATTTTTGTCTGGGTGTTCGTCATGAACGCCATGGACTTGATTCCGGTGGACTTCCTGCCCGTCGCGCTTCAGGCGGCAACAGGCAATCATGAAATGCCGTTCAAGTTTGTTCCGACCACCGATCCCAACCTGACGTTTGCCATGTCGATCACTGTCTTCTTTATCTCGCTCTTCATGGGCCTGAAGATAAAGGGGTTCGGTCACTTCATGCATGAAGTATTCGCCGTCCCGTTTGGTCTGAAACTCGCTCCGATCAACCTGCTGTTCCGCATTGTTGAAGAAATCGCCCGACCGATCTCCCTGTCCCTCCGACTTTTCGGCAACATGTATGCTGGTGAAATGGTCTTCATCCTGATCGCCCTGCTCGGCATCTACCAGTTGCCGCTCGCGCTGCCCTGGGAACTGTTCCACATCCTGATTATTACCCTGCAAGCCTTCGTGTTCATGATGCTGACCATTGTGTACATGTCGATGGCCGCAGAGTCGCACTAAGTCGTAGTAGCAGTTTTTCAGTAGTTTTTAACCTTAACCCCGCAACAAACCTACCTTACTGAGGAGTAAACATGGAACTCGCAACCGTCCTCTCCAACACCGCTATCGCTGTAGCCATCCTGATCGGCGCCGGCGCTCTGGGTACCGCCATCGGCTTTGGTATCCTGGGTGGCCGCTTCCTCGAAGGCGCTGCTCGCCAGCCGGAAATGATCCCCACGCTGCAAGTCAAGATGTTCATCGTCGCCGGTCTGCTCGACGCCGTGACCATGATCGGTGTTGGTATCGCCCTGTTCCTGCTCTTCGCAAATCCGTTCCTGGCTCTGTTGTCGCACTAATCCGCGCCCCTAAAACCTTATCACCAGGAGGTTAGCGTGAATATCAACGCTACACTGATTGGCCAGGCAATCTGGTTTGGTCTCTTCATCTGGATCACGATGAAGTACGTCTGGCCGCCGCTGCAAAAAGCGATGGCTGACCGTCAAGCACAGATCGCTGATGGCCTGGCTGCAGCCGAACGTGGCAAGAACGAGCAAGAGCTCGCTGCCAAGCGTTCTGCTGACGCGCTGCGGGAAGCCAAGGAGAAATCCTCGGACCTCATCGCTCAAGCCGAAAAGCGTGCGCAACAGATCGTCGAAGAAGCCAAGGGCACTGCCAAGGTTGAGGCCGACAAGGTCGTCGCCGGCGCCAAAGCCGAAATCGATCAGGAAGTCGAACGCGCCAAGCAAGCTTTGCGTGAGCGTGTCGCCGAACTGGCGGTTGCTGGTGCCGAGAAGATCCTGCGCAAGGAAATCAACGCGTCCGCGCATGCCGACATGCTGGTCGCCCTGAAACAGGACCTGTAAGCAATGGCTGAATCCGTCACTATCGCCCGCCCTTACGCAGAAGCCCTGTTTCGGGCAGCCAAGGAAAGCGGCAATCTGGCCAAGTGGGCCGAGCAAGCTGCAACGCTCGCCCAGGTGGCCGCCAGTCCCGAAGTCCATGCGGCTATCGGCGATCCCAACGTGGCGGCCCCGCAATTGGTCGACCTCTTCCGGTCTGCCTGCGGTACGGCGGTAGATGCGGAGCTGGCGAACTTCATCCAGCTGCTGTCCAACAATGACCGCCTGGGATTGTTGCCGGAAATCGCCGGCTTGTACGAAAGCTACAAGCGAGCCGAGGAAGGCACCAAGCAAGCCGAAATCATTTCGGCCTTCCCGATCGATGACAACCAGGTGAAAGCCCTGGTGCCCCAACTCGAGACGGTATTCAAGACCAAGCTCGAAACATCGGTGTCGGTTGACCCGACCCTGATTGGTGGCATCAAGGTAATCGTTGGCGACCAGATGCTGGATGCTTCAGTCCGCGGCAAGCTCGACGCCATGGCTACGGCGCTGAACAACTAGGAGAATTTCATGCAGTTGAATCCTT
>Ga0209211_10005216_pt1 | contig 19618 bp, 17 predicted proteins | sample RifGroA2_FD_183992 | JGI IMG/M metagenome (GOLD analysis project Ga0209211, IMG submission 183992) | Groundwater microbial communities from Rifle, Colorado, USA - Groundwater A2 (SPAdes) (version 2) | ecosystem: Environmental > Aquatic > Deep subsurface > Groundwater | place: Rifle, Colorado...
GGGCCAACCGCACAGGCCAGGTTTTATTCGTCAACCAAAGGCTGGTCCGCTCGACTTCCATCGCTTACGCGCTGCAGGACGGTTATCACGGTCTATTGATGCAGGGGCAATTTCCGCTTTCGGTTTTGTTCCTGGACTTGGATTTGACCCGGGTGGATGTGAATGTTCACCCCACCAAGCAGGAAGTGCGCATTTCCAATGAGCCGGAGGTGAAATCATTTTTGAAAAAAACCGTTACGGAAAGGCTGTCACGGGAACCTGACCTTGCGCCGCATCTGAACCGGGTGGGCCCCTCTCCTTTCGCGCCGCAGGCCGGATACTCGCGTGCGGCTTCGGTTGATACCGGCTCTCATTTCCGGTATCCGGAACAGACGACCATGCCGCTGGAGCAGAAAATCCATGTGGCTGAGCCCCCGGAAAGTATCCTTCTCAATGCGGCATATTCGGGCGCCCAACCGGCGCTTGCACAGGCCGCCGATAAATTCAAAATCACGCGGATATTAGGCCAAATCCATCAAACGTTTATCGTCGCGGAAACCGAAGAAGGACTTTTGGTCATTGACCAGCACGCGGCACATGAAAGGGTGATGTTTGAAACCCTGTTAAAAAATTTCCGCGAAAGCAAGCCTGAAAGCCAGGGGCTGCTGATGCAGGAAGTGCTGGAAATTCATCCGCGTCAAAAGGAGATTCTGGAAAACTCTCTCCCATTTCTAGCGCGGCTTGGCTTTGAATTGGAAGAGTTCGGAGTCAATGCTTTCGTGATACGCGCTTATCCCTCGATTTTTAAAGATGAGAATCCCGTGCAGGCGCTCAAGGGGTTTATCGAGGAAAAAGAGGAAGGAAAACTTCAAACTGATCTGGAACACAGGGGGGAAGAGATAGCCGCCCTGATCGCGTGCAAACGGAAGTCCGTGAAGGCCTATGACCCGTTGAGCCCGGCGGCTTTGCAGGCGCTTTTGGAACGTCTGGCCCGGTGCGACAACCCGTTCAATTGCCCTCATGGCCGGCCCAGTTTCATGAAACTTACCTTTTCCGATTTGGAAAAACAGTTCAAAAGAAAACTCTAAGGCGGTGATTTATGGCTAAAAAAGTCGTGATTGTTCTGGCGGAAGGGTTTGAAGAAATCGAAGCAATTACCTGTATCGACGTGTTAAGAAGGGCGGAGCTTGACGTTAAAATCGCGGGCCTTTCCGGCAAATCCGTGACGGGCGCGCATGGCGTCAAGGTGGAAGCGGATATCACGCTTGAGAACTATGACGGAACGGCCGACTGCGTGGTGCTTCCTGGCGGCATGCCGGGCTCTAAAAATTTGCAGAATTCGAAAAAAGTCGCGGAACTGGTAAAAAAAATGAACGGCGAAGGCAAATGGGTCACGGCCATATGCGCGGCACCGGCGCTGGCTCTTGCTTCGGCCGGTGTGCTGGAAGGGAAAAGGGCTACCTGTTATCCGGGTTTTGAGAGCAATTTCGCGCCGTCGACCAAGTTTTCGGCCGAATCCGTGGTGGTGGACGGCAACGTGGTCACCAGCCGCGGGCCCGGGACAGCGATGCAATTCGCTCTCCAATTAGTTGAAAAACTGGCGGGCCGGGAAACCGCGCAGAGTTTACGTCAAGGCATGCTCGTTAACTAAGACGGGTTCATGTGGATGACGATTGGATAAAAATCGGAGCTTTTTTAAACGGCGAACTCGCGGCTTTTGAATTTATTTTCAATAAATATAAATCCCGCGTTATCAATCTGGCTTACGGATTTCTTCGCGACCGGGCCTCGGCTGAAGACACGGTCCAAAACGTTTTTTTGAAAATCTACCAAAAAAAAGCCAAACCCGATTCCCGCGCCAAATTTTCAACCTGGCTTTACCGCGTGACGGTAAACGCTTCATTGGATGTTCTCCGTAGCCGAAAATTTACACCCGTGTCGATGGATCGGGAATCGAGTTTTGCTGACGGTGGGGAAGGAACTTTGAAAGAGAGACTTCCGGATTCGAAATCCTTAAGCCCCAGTCAAACCGCCGAACGCGAAGACCTGGCGGTTTTGGTGAGGCGGGAAATCGACCGTTTGCCCGAAAAGTTCCGTGCGCCCCTTCTCCTTTACCAGTTTGAAGACATGTCTTACCGCGAAATAGCCTCGATTCTCGGACTTTCCGGGAAAGCCGTGGAAAGACGTCTTTATCATGCCCGTGAAGCGTTACGCCAAAACCTTGCCCCTTATTTATAGACAGAGAATTCTTTAACCCTATTGTCTTTAATAAGTTAAAGATTTTTAAATAATTGGGGGGAGAATATCCTTTTGTCCGTTTCACTCTATGAAAGATGTGATGCAATCAACGTCCAAATAGAAAGTGAGGGTGAGGTCATGAAAACAACATGGAAGATTCTGGGGTTGGTTTTGATGGTAGTGGTAATGGCGATTCCCGCTTACGCGGCAGGGGAAGCCAGTGTCGCGCCCATGGGAAAAACACTCGCTGAATTTCAGAACGATTTTGCAGGCACAAAACCGGTCGTGGCCTGGCATAAATATCAGGATGCTTTGCGGCTCAAAGATGCGCCGGCGCCGACTTTGTCGGTTTCGCGCATGCGCGTGTCCCCTGAAGATATGACGATTGACGATTTTGCGGCTGGAACCAAGCCTGTCGCGGGTTGGCTGAAATACAACGGCCCGAAGCAGCAGCCCGAAGCTGTAGAATCCGCTTCAAAGGAAATTTCCCTGTCAGGCACGAAGCCTTTTGTCGGTGCTTTGAAGGGGTAAGGCGGTTGCGGGGCTAAGGCCCAAGAGGTAAAGGATGAGGCCTTGAGAGGGTGAATCGTTCAGCGATTCGGCGAACTCAAGGCCTCTTTTGCTTAGATCCAGAAAAGAATATCCTTCCGGTGACGAGGTTTTGACTTTCCGAAAGCATTGTTTCGCCTCTTCAATCCGTCCGCAATAGAGGTACAAACAGCCCAGATTATAGAAAGCTTCCGCATCATCGGGCTTGAGAGAAGTCAATTGCTCGAGGGCTCGGATTGTGTTTTCCGCGTCTCCCAGCGCATAGGAGGCTATGGCCAGGTTAAACCAGGCATCAGCGCACCCGGGATTAATGGAAAGGGCAGCCTTGTATTTGCCTGCCGCCGCTTCCGACAGCCCTTTCCTCAAGAATTGATCGCCTTCACTTTTCAACGCTTGCCATGACACTGTTTCCGCCCTGAGAACAGGGGTTTGTATCAGCAATATCATAATGAACACTAAAAGGTTTTTTATCATCGTACGGCCGCCTCGCCTTTTTCACCGGTTCTTATCCGGATAGCATCTTCCACGGGAAACACGAATATTTTGCCGTCGCCTATTTGCCCGGTGCTGGCTGTTTTAAGAATGGTATCGATAATCGATTGGGCTTGATCGTCCGGGACAATGATTTCTATTTTTGTCTTGGGAATAAAGTCCAGCTTGTAATCGCGGCCCAGAAATTGTTCCGTCATGCCTTTTTGTTTGCCGTGGCCCATGATTTCCCAAACCATCATTCCGGGGTTGGTCCGGCCGTCTAAGGCCTTTTTGACATCTCCCAGTTTTTCTCTGCGGATAATCGCTTGAATCATTTTCATAGATGAAACGTCTGCACAAGCTGTGCCAGTTTTAGAGAGTGCTCCATTTAAACAATGTTTGGCGGCCTGGATTGCAGATTTATGTACAGAGACAGTGGAGAATTTATTTTTATGGTTTCCTTTTATGAGGGAATCCGTGGCATAAAGTAGACAAAAGCGTAGATTACTTTGGCTTGGATACAAAATTGTACGGCTCTTTAATCTATCAATTATAATCAATTTTAATAAACTGCAATCATTTTTACCTCTAGATTTTTGGCACGGAACTTGTCTTACAGTGCCAGAAGTTTCACAAAAAAAGGAGAAACAAAATATGGATCCCAAGGTTGCGTTAGACACGATTTGGGTTCTTGTGACCGCGATGCTGGTCTTCTTCATGAATTTGGGGTTCGGATGTGTAGAAGCCGGCTTTCAGCAAAGCAAGAACTGCGTTAACATTTTGTCAAAGAACTTTGTTGTGTTCGCCTGTTCTTCGGTCGCCTTCTGGTTTCTGGGATGGGGACTGATGTTCGGCGACGGCAATGCGTTTGCCGGTTTGCAGGGGCTTTTGATGTTGGGCGGGGCGGACAATAGTCCGGCTACGGGCGATGCGTATCAGGGTGTTTACAGCGCCTTAAGCTGGACCGGAGTTCCCCTTCTTGCAAAGTTTTTCTTTCAGCTGGTGTTCGCCGGAACCGCGGCCACGATTGTTTCCGGTGCGGTGGGCGGACGTATCAAGTATTTTTCGTTCATTGTGTTTTCGTTCATTATTGTGGGTCTCATCTATCCGGTCAGCGGTCACTGGATATGGGGAGGCGGCTGGCTCGCGAAATTGGGTTTCTGGGATTTCGCCGGTTCCACGGTCGTTCACTCGGTCGGCGGCTGGGCAGCTTTAACCGGAGCCGTTATTCTTGGTCCGCGGTTTGGAAAATTCGGTCCAAAACCCGGTCAGATTAACGCCATTCCGGGGCATAATATGTCCCTGGCCATGATAGGAGTGCTGGTTCTGTGGCTCGGCTGGTTTGGTTTCAATCCCGGCAGCACCATGGCCGCGGATCCCCGCTTAATAGCACATATTTGCGTTACGACCAATATGGCCGCGGCAACCGGTGTTTTGGGTGCCACGTTCATGTCGTGGCTTCTATTAAAGAAGCCGGATCTCGGCATGACCATTAACGGCTGTTTGGCGGGCCTTGTGGCCATCACGGCGCCTTGCGCGTTTGTCAGTGTCGGCAGCTCGGCTTTGATCGGCCTTATCGGCGGCATCATCGTTGTGCCGGCGGTTATTATGTTCGACAAATTGCATGTGGATGATCCGGTGGGGGCCACTGCCGTTCACTTGGTGAATGGCGTGTTTGGTACGATTGCGGTGGGCCTTTTTGCCGAAGATTGGGTCAGTCCCAGCACGACGGGCAATGGGCTGTTTTTCGGCGGAGGCGCGAAGCTTCTTATAGCGCAATTGACCGGAGCTGCCGCGGTGGCGGTGTTTGTTCTGGTGACATCCGCGATTGCCTGGTATGTTATCAAGGCCACTATCGGTTTGAGAGTGACGCTGCAGGAAGAAGTGGAAGGATTGGATATCGGCGAGCATGGCAACCAGGCCTATCCTGACTTTGTGGGCCGGAAGTCGCATTACACCTACTTCAGCGGTGTGCCTGCTGATTCCATTTCAACGTCAGCCAAAAGCAGCGGAAGTTCTAAAAAAGAATACAGTGGGGTGCTGTCATGAAAAAAATAGAAGCGATTATTCGTCCTGAAAAACTGGATGCCGTGAGAAGCGCTTTGGATGCGTCAGGGTATCCGGGAATCACGATCACGGAAGTTGAAGGGCATGGCAAGCAGAAGGGAAGCGTCCAGCAATGGCGCGGCGAGCAGTACAAACTTGATTTTCTCCCTAAGGTGAAAGTCGAAATTGTCTGCGTGAGTCAGGATATGGAAAAAATTCTCTCAGCCCTTCAGGCCGCGGCTTTTACCGGCAGCGTGGGAGACGGCAAGATTTTTGTCTCCGAAATCACGGAAGTGATGCGCATCCGGACCAAAGAGCGCGGAGAAAAAGCAGTCGTTTGATTAGAGTTAGTCGTTTCGCGCAGTGAAAGAGCCCGGCAAGGCCATAGGTCTTGCCGGGTTTCTCGCTGTACGGAAAAAGCGGGTTAAGCAAGAAAATATTCCAAGGAGGAGAATTACGATGGCTGATATTTGCGAAGTGTTCGGATCTAACGCATTCAACCTTAAGACCATGAAAGAAAGGCTGCCTAAGGAAACCTTCAAGGCGCTCATGAAAACCATGGATGAGGGCAAACCCCTTACCTTGGAAGTCGCCAATGTGGTGGCCAACGGCATGAAAGATTGGGCCATTGAAAAGGGCGCCACGCATTACACCCACTGGTTTCAGCCTTTGACCGGCCAAACCGCTGAAAAGCACGATGCCTTTATCGCGCCCTCAGCCGAAGGCTCGGCGGTGATGGAGTTTTCCGGAAAACAATTGATCCAGGGGGAACCGGACGCCTCTTCTTTTCCGAGCGGCGGGTTACGCGCGACTTTTGAGGCGCGCGGGTACACGGCTTGGGATTGCACGTCGCCGGCTTTTTTGAAAACCGATGATGCGGGGAATGTCACGCTTTGCATCCCCACCGCGTTCTGTTCTTACACAGGTGAAGCCCTTGATAAAAAAACCCCGCTTTTACGCTCGATGGAGGCGGTTTCCAAACAGGCCCTCCGTGTGCTGTGCGCTTTGGGGAATCAAACTTCGAAGCGTGTCACGGCGACAGTCGGCCCGGAACAGGAGTATTTTTTGATTGATAAGAAGTACTATGACCAGCGTCTGGATCTGATAGTGAGCGGCCGCACGTTGTTTGGCGCTCCGTCTCCCAAGGGACAGGAGCTTGAAGACCAGTATTTTGGCGCCATCAAGGACCGTGTCTCCAAGTTTATGAAGGATCTGGACACCGAACTTTGGAAAATGGGAGTTTCAGCCAAGACCAAGCACAATGAAGTGGCGCCCGCGCAATTCGAGATGGCTCCGATTTTTTCGACTACCAACATCGCGGCGGACCACAATCAGCTCGTGATGGAGACCATGCGCAAGGTGGCTTTGCGGCACGGCCTGGTTTGCCTGCTTTATGAAAAGCCCTATGCCGGCGTCAACGGATCAGGAAAGCATAATAACTGGTCTTTGGCCACGGATGACGGTTTAAATCTTTTGGAGCCGGGTCATACGCCGCATGAGAATGAGCAATTCCTTTTGTTTTTGAGCGCGCTCATCATGGCGGTGGACCGCCACGCGGATAAACTCCGGGCTTCCGCGGCGAACCCGGGCAATGATCTCCGTCTCGGGGCGAACGAAGCGCCTCCCGCGATTATCTCCATTTTCATGGGAGAAGAATTGACGGATATTCTGGAAAGTCTTTCGAAGGGCAAGAAAGCCCAGTCAAAGGGGCAGCATTTTCTGACAATCGGCGCGGACTCTTTGCCGGCGCTTCCGAAAGACAACACGGACCGTAACCGTACGTCGCCTTTCGCTTTTACCGGCAACAAGTTTGAGTTCCGCATGGTGCCTTCATCGGCCTCTATTTCCGGGCCGAATGTGGTGCTCAACACGATTGTCGCCGAGGCTTTGGATGAAATCGCGACGCGTCTTGAAAAGGCGAAAGACATTAATAAAGAAGCCGCGGCTATTGTCCGTGAAACGGTCAATAAACACGGCCGTGTTATTTTCAACGGCAACAATTATTCCGAGGCATGGGTGAAGGAGGCGGCGAAACGCGGCCTGCCGAACATCAAGTCCACGGTGGAGGCGCTTCAGTACATGGCGAACGCGGACGCGATCCGGCTTTTTACCAAGTACAAGGTGCTTTCCAAGGAAGAATTGCATTCCCGGTACGAGATTTATCTCGAGCAGTACGCCAAGCATGTCAACATTGAAGCCATGGCCTCCATTGACATGGTGAAGCGTCAGTACATCCCGGCCGTGATTAAATACACGGAACAACTGGCCGAGACGGTGAATAAGCTGAAGACCGCGGGAGCAAGCGCCGTGGTTCAGAAAGATATTCTGAACAAAATTTCTGAACTTCTGGAATCGGCTCAAAAAAAGCTCAACACTCTGGAGTCGGCCGTCACGAAGGCCAAGGTAATCTCCGGAGCCGAGGAAAAGGCCGAGTATTACCGCGACAAGGTGTTTACGGCGCAGGCGGAACTCCGCAAGGATATTGATGCGCTTGAAACCTGCCTTCCCGCGATTCAGTGGCCTGTCCCCACGTACGCGGAAATGCTTTTCAAGCTGTAAAAGAATAAAAATTTTTTGAAGCCTAAAAAGCCCCGCTGCCTTATACTAGGCGGCGGGGTTTTTTATTGGGGGTTTTTCCCAGGCCGGCCGTTATACCAGTGAGGAGAAAGACCATGAAATGCGTTCAAAAATCAGCTATAGCCAAATGGTTGGATGGAGAATTGGGTGCAGACCCCGTTTTAACGGACCATTTAAACGTTTGCGCATCGTGCCATTCGGAACTTGAATCTGCTAAAAGGGTTAGAGATTTAGTGAAGTCTTCTGCCTACAGCCTTGAACCCTCGGATGCTTTTGAAAGCGGTTTTTGGCAGAAGGTTAATGCCTCAATCACGGAACCATGGTACCTGAATATTCTCAAAGGCATGGAAGGGCTTGTCCCAAGGCTGGCGTTTTCGCCTGTTTTAACCATTCTTTTGGCGGTCATGCTGGTGGGCGGGTCAGGAGGCATTCTTACCGGTTTGCGGTCTATGGATAACCCGGAAGGGGGGATTTCTCTGCGGCGGGTTACCGGCTATTCCGATTACAAAGGTTTGCCCTCGTCATCCGTGGCGGCCGCGTATCTTCAATGGTCAGAAAGGAAATCGTCATGAAAAAACTCTTTCTGTTCACAGTGTTGATTTCAGCCCTGACCCTGGGCGCCTATTGGGGCGGCCAGCGGCTTTGCATGAGGATGGCTTTCCCGGGCAATGCCAAACTGGGGCCGAATTGGTACGCGGAGCTGGGTTTGAACAAGAGCGAAACCGAAATTTTCAAAAAACAAGACAGTGCCTTTCGCCAGGAAACCAACCGCGTGTGCATGGAGCTTTGCCGGCAGCGCATGCGGCTCCTCGATCTGTTGACCCAAAACGCGGACGAGAATCAGGTTTATCAAAAGCTGGATGAAATCAACGTTCTGCAGGCGGCCCTTGAGAAGAACATTGTCAAGCACATGCTGGAGGTAAAAAAACAGCTTCCCGCGGAAAAGGGCGCGGCCTACATGGCGCATCTCCGCCAGCAATTGGAGAAATCCATCACCCAGTGCATTCATGAAAAATAGAATTATTTCTCTGATTCTTTTTGTCGCTATGCTCAATTCATCCGCACTTGTTTTTTCTGAAACGGAAGAAGCTATTCCTGCCGCGTTGAATCTTGACGCAATCCTCCTGGATGCGGTGCAAAGAAATCCCGATATCCTGGCCGCCAAGGCCGATTGGCTGGCCATGAAAAAGCGCGTCTGGATTGATTCGTCGCTTCCGGATCCCATGGGCGGCTACGACATCATGGGCGCCATGACGGAAACCAGGCTAGGGCCCCAGAAAAACCGTTTCATGATTTCACAGGAAGTCCCTTTTCCTCTCAAACTGGTGGAGAAAGGGAAAATGGCCAATGATGAGGCGCGCGCGGCGTATCAGCGTTATCTCGCCGTAGCCAGAGACGTGGCCAATCAGCTCACCAAGCTTTACGACGAACTTTATTTTATCGACGCCTCTCTTGAAACCCTCGATTCCGTGAAAGGGCTTCTTAAAAAATTCGAACAAGTGGCCCAGTCGCGCTATTCGAATATGTCGGGCGAACAGCGGGACGTGGCCAAGGCCCAGGCCGAGGTTTCGATGTCTTTGGAAAAAATTTATATGTTGAAGCGCGACCGGGAAATTGTGGCGGCCATGATCAACGCTCTCCTGGACCGCGACCCGATGCTGCCTGTCGGCAAAGCCAACCGCCCTCCAAGCCCGGTTTTGTCAAAGAGCTTGATAGATCTCGTTAATTTAGCGGTCCAAAACAGGCAGGAAATCAAGGAAATGGAGGCGCTTGCCTCTAAAAGCCGGCGCGCTAAAACACTGGCGAAGCTCGCCTATATCCCGGATATCAACGTGGGCTTTGAATACACACGGGTGGGTTCTGGATCTACCGAAATGCCTCCGGACATGGATGGGCGTGATAGCTGGATGTTTCCGGTTCGTTTTAATATTCCTCTTTGGCAGAACCGCATTATTCCGGAAATACAGGAAGCCAAGAACCGGGCCGAGGCCGATGCGAAGCGCCTGTTGGGCGTGAAGAATAAAACTTTTTATGAAGTCAAAGAGGCCTTTCACCGTTATAAAAATTCCACGGAGGTGGCCAGCCTTTATGAAACAGCGGTGATTCCGCAGGCTGAACTCGCGCTTTCCGCGGACCAGGCCGGTTATGAAGCGGGGAAAACCGATTTTCTCAATTTGCTGGACAGCGAACGCGTTTATTTAAACGCCAAGCTCAGCCACGTTCAGTTTTTTACGGAAGCCTTGAAAGCTTACGCGGATTTGGTGCGCGCCACGGGTTTGGATTTCGAGGGAGGGAAAGAATGATGAATAAACGGGGTGTCCGGATCGTAGTTTTTATTTTGATAGCCGTTCTCGCGGGCAGGGGATTTTGGGCCTGGAAATCGGGCATGACCCGCCGTTCTCATGCCGGGCATTCCGAGGCTGCCGAGAAAGCCGTTTACTATTGCCCCATGCACCCCTCTTACACTTCCGACCGCCCGGGCACTTGCCCGATTTGCAACATGAACCTGGTGAAAAAAGAAGCTGAAGAGCGCGTCGATGAGCAAAAAGAGGAGAACTTTCCCCGTGAATTCACGGTTCAGGAACTGATTCAGATGAAACCGGGCGAAATTTGTGTTTTGCATAAATGCAAAATGGGCCAATGCATGATAGCCATGAGCGAAGAGTTCGCCCGTTTGGGCAAATGCCCGCATTGCGGCGAAGATTTAGGGGTGACCATTAAAAATGTGCCGCCCGAAGGGTATGCGAAACTAAAACTAGGCCCTGAAAAACAGGAAGTTTTGGGCGTTGAAACCGCGCCCGTGCGAAAAGTGAGAATGACTCAAATTGTCCGCACGGTTGGACGCATTGCGTATGATCCGGAGCTTTACCAGACCCAGCAGGAGTACCTTCAGGCGATTAGCGCTTCACAAAAAGCGGAGGCGTCCGCCGTTCCCGAAATAAAAGAACAGGCCGCGAGGTTCATTGATTCGGCAAGAATCAAATTGCGGCTTCTGGGGCTCAGTGAAGAATTGATAAAGGAAATCGAGGCGGCCGGTAAACCCGACCGTTCGCTTCTATATTCCGACGCGGGCGGCCGGGTTTGGCTGTATGCCCCGATTTATGAATACGAGATGCCTTTGGTGAAGGTCGGAGACAAGATGGAAGCGGAGGTTTCTGCCATCCCGGGCAAAAAATTCGAAGGTATTATCCGCGCTATTGATTCTGTGCTCGACCCTATGACGCGTTCCGCGCGAGTGAGGGCGGTGCTGGAAAATCCTGAAGGGCTGTTGAAACCTGAAATGTACGCGAATGCAGTCGTTCGGGTGGATGCCGGAGAAAAACTGGCGGTTCCGGAAGAGGCTGTTTTTGCCACGGGAGAAAAGAATATTGTCTTTGTCGAAAAATCAGACGGCAGTTTTGAGCCCAGGGAAGTGGTGCTGGGAATATCGACGGAAAAATTCTCGGAGATCAGGAGCGGTGTGGGAGAATGGGAGATGGTGGTGACCAGCGGAAATTTTCTGATCGATTCGGAAAGCCGTCTAAAATCCGCCCTGCAGGGGATGGGAAGCAAGGGGGGGCATCAGCATGGAGGCTGATGCCGAAAAAGAGCGGGCGGCCGGAAAAGAAGGTTTCATTGAAAAGGTCATAGGGTTTTCCGCTCACAACAAATTTCTTATTCTGGTGCTGGCCGCCGTTGCGATTTTTGCGGCTGTCTGGTCCGTAAAAAATATCCCGCTTGACGCCATTCCCGACCTTTCCGACACGCAAGTCATTATTTATTCCCGCTGGGACCGCAGTCCCGACATTATCGAGGATCAGGTCACGTACCCCATCATCACCGCCATGCTTGGCGCCCCGCAGGTCAAGGCCATCCGGGGTTTTTCCGATTTCGGTTTTTCCTACGTGTATGTCATTTTTAAAGACGGGACGGACATCTATTGGGCCAGAAGCCGGACGCTTGAATACCTCAGTAAAATCACGTCGCGCCTTCCGGAAGGTGTGCAGACGGAGCTGGGCCCCGACGCCACGGGCGTGGGCTGGGTCTTTCAATATGCCTTGGTGGATAAAACCGGCAAGCATAACTTGCAGGAGTTGAGAACCTTTCAGGATTGGTATCTTCGCTATCATTTACAAAGTGTCCAGGGCGTTGCGGAGGTGGCTTCCCTGGGTGGGTTTGTCAAACAGTATCAAATCACCATAGACCCCAATCGATTGCTCGCCTACAACATCCCCCTTTCGAAAGTCGTGGAAGCGATAAGACAGGGCAACCAGGAGTCGGGCGGAAGGCTTTTGGAATTTTCGGGGGCCGAGTATATGGTCCGGGGCAGGGGATACGCTAAATCCGTGGAAGATTTTGAGAAAATCGTTGTCGGGGTTGATTCAAACGGCACGCCCATTTTAGTGAAACATGTCGCCAATGTGGGGCTGGGGCCTGAGCTAAGGCGCGGTCTGGCGGATCTTGACGGCAAAGGCGATGTGGTCAGCGGGACGGTGGTCATGCGGTACGGAGAAAACGCCCTGCATGTCATCAGCCGCGTGAAGGAAAAACTAAAGGAGTTGAAGCCTTCATTCCCTCCCGGCGTGGAAGTGGTGGTGACTTATGACCGCTCCGAGCTGATCAAAGAATCCATAGATACGCTCAAACACTCGCTCACCGAAGAAATGATTGTGGTCAGCCTGGTGATTCTGCTGTTTCTTTGGCATATCCCATCGGCTTTGATTCCTATCCTGACCATTCCCATTTCCGTGCTGCTTTCCTTCATCCCCCTGAAAATGATGGGGCTAAGCTCCAATATCATGAGCCTCGCGGGGATAGCCATTTCCATCGGCGTGCTCGTGGATGGCTCCATCGTGGAGGTGGAGAACGCTTACAAGCGCCTTGAAGAATGGGTGGAAGGAGGTAAAAAAGGGGATTATCACGAAGTCCGGCTCCGGGCGTTAAAAGAAGTAGGGCCTTCGGTTTTCTTTTCCGTGTTGGTTATTGCCGTGGCGTTTATGCCCATTTTCACGCTGGTGGATCAGGAAGGCCGTTTATTCAAGCCTTTAGCCTGGTCTAAAAATCTCACCATGCTTTTGGCCGCTATCCTTGCCGTCACGCTGGACCCTGCCATGCGCCTGCTTTTTACCCGGATGGAACCGTTCAACTTCCGTCCCGTGTGGCTTTCAAAAATAACCACCGCGTTCACCGTCGGCACTTATTACAAAGAGGAAAAGCATCCCGTCAGCAAAATCCTTTTTAGATTTTATGAACCCCTGTGCCTGCTGGTTTTAAAGTACAAAAAGGCCGCAATCATCGGCGCCTTATTGCTTGTCCTCTCGACTGTCCCGGTTTACTTCAAATTGGGAAACGAATTCATGCCGCCGCTATGGGAAAATGATTTGCTTTATATGCCCACGACGCTGCCGGGTATTTCGGTGACCAAGGCGCAGGAATTGCTTGAGACGCAAGATAAAATCCTCAAAACTTTTCCGGAGGTGGAGCGCGTTTTCGGTAAATCGGGCAGGATGGAAAGTTCAACGGATCCGGCCCCGTTCTCGATGATGGAAACCGTCATAAAATTAAAGCCGCACGCTGAGTGGCGGAAAAAGACGCGGTGGTATTCGAAATGGGTCCCCGAATACTTTAAGTGGCCGCTCCAAAGCATTTGGCCCGAAATCATTTCTCACGAAGAATTGATAGCGGAAATGGATCAGAAACTCAAAATTCCGGGGACAACCAATGCCTGGACCATGCCTATCAAAAACCGGATTGATATGCTTTCGACCGGCGTCCGGACCCCGATTGGGATCAAAATTCTGGGTTCCGATCTCAAAAAAATCGAAGAAATGGGAACGCATATCGAAATGATTTTAAAAGATGTCCCGGGCACGAGGAGTGTTTACGCCGAACGGGCCGCCGGCGGCTATTTTGTCGATTTTGATATCAAACGGGATGAATTGGCCAGATACGGACTTTCGGTTGCCGATGTTCAAACGGTCATCATGTCCGCGATTGGCGGTGAAAATATCACCACGACGATCGAAGGCAGGGAAAGATACCCCGTGAATGTCCGCTATTCAAGGGACTTGCGTGATGATATCAATAAGCTGAAAAAAGTCCTGGTTCCGACTTCGGCCGGTCAGCATATCCCCTTGGCCCAGCTTGCGGATATCCGGTTTGTTTCGGGCCCGGCCATGATTCGCAATGAGAACGGCATGGTGGCGGGCTATGTTTATGTGGACGTCGCCGGCCGGGATATCGGCAGTTATGTGAATGAGGCAAAGAAAATTGTCGGTGAGCAATTAAAACTGCCCTCCGGGTATGGACTGATATGGAGCGGACAATATGAAAACATGATACGGGTCCGAGACCGCTTGAAAACGGTGCTGCCTTTGACCCTTTTCATCATCGTCCTCCTTCTCCATATCAATACGAAGTCATGGACAAAGACCGGCATCGTTCTTTTGGCCGTTCCTTTTTCGCTCATAGGCGCCATTTGGCTGCTGTGGCTGCTGGGCTATAACATGTCGATTGCCGTGTGGGTCGGCATGATAGCGCTTATGGGGCTGGATGCTGAGACAGGCGTGTTTATGCTTTTATTTTTGGATCTTGCGTACGATGACGCCGTCCGCAAAGGAAAAATGCGGAATGAAAAGGATTTGGAAGAGGCCATTATCCACGGCGCCGTCAAGCGCGTCCGCCCCAAAATGATGACGGTCATGACCTCTTTCATCGGCCTGTTACCAATTATGTGGTCAACAGGGACCGGTGCTGATATGATGAAACGCGTGGCGGCCCCCATGGTGGGCGGGCTGCTGACATCGTTTATTCTGGAATTGCTGATTTACCCGGCTATTTACGCGATTTGGAAGTGGAACAGCGAAGTTAAATACAAACTCTCGAAAGAGTTATCCTGACTTTTCATGCGGAGTTTTCTTTCCGCGAACGCACCTCCGAGTTGATCGGCCTCGGAGGTGCTCAGCTATTCAGGCTGCGCTTGGCCCTGCTCGCCTGAATAGATGTCGCTTCAAGAAAACTCCGGGATTAGTTAAGAATAATGAGGAATGCATGAAGCCACCTCTTGATAAACGGGTATGGCCCGGCACAATTTGGATTCTGGGAATAGGCATTCCATTGACTTTCGTTTTCCCTTCATGGCCGCTTTTTGCCGGCCTCGGCGCGGTTCTTTTCGGCCATATGGCTTTTTTCAGGGATTTTCCGCGCCATGTTCCGGAAGGCTCAGCGCTTCTTTCACCGGGCTCAGGCCGGGTGGTGGATATCAGCGAAGTCTATGAAGACCGTTATTTGCAGGAAAACGCGGTCAAAATAGGAATATTTCTCTCTATCTTTGACGCTCACATCAATTGCGCGCCTTTGAGCGGGATCATAGGCTATCAGCATTACGTGATGGGAAAATTCCTCAATGCTTTGAACCCCGAATCCGTTAATTACAATGAATGCAATTGGATAGGGATAGAGTCGGGAGACAAAAAAGTCCTGGTCAGGCAAATTTCAGGGGCCATTGCCCGCAGAATTCACTGGGATGTCAAGCCCAAGGATGCTATCCGGCGCAGTGATAAATTCGGTATCATTTGCTACGGTTCTCGTGTAGAATGCTATGTACCTGTACGTTACTATAATGTGGCATGTAAGATAGGAGATTATGTGAGAACAGGTGTTTCGGTGATAGCCGAGGAAAAAGCGTGAAACTGGAAAGAGGCGGCCAATATCATTGGTCTTTTTCCTGGCTGCCCAATACGGTTACTCTTTTTAACCTGTTCACGGGTTTTCTGGCCATACTCATGGTTACGGAAAAGCGTTTTGACACGGCCGGCTGGCTGGTGCTTATCGCTCTTTTCTGGGATTCCATTGACGGGAATGTTGCCCGAGCTTTCAAGAATTCCACCCTGCTTGGCAAGGAATTGGATTCCCTCGCGGATATCGTGTCTTTTATCGTGGCTCCCGCGCTGATAGCCGCCAAATCCTGGCATTATGACGCCGCTCCCTGGACTTTGGGCGCGGTCTTTTTGTATCTGGGCGCCGGGGCCTACCGCCTGGCAAGGTTTAATATCCAGCCCTCATCCAAGTATGTTTTTCAGGGATTGCCCACGCCCGCGGCGGCCGTGAGCCTTTCCATGACCGTGCTCGCTTACCGGAAAAACGCGGCCGCGCAATCGGAACACTTTGCTCTTATTCTTTTCTTTCTCACCATTTTGATCAGTTTCCTCATGGTGAGCCACATTTCATACCCGAAATTATCCGCTATCAAATTCACCAGGTGGAAATCTTTGTTTGCCATATTCGCGGTTTCTTTCGCGGCGGCTTTTGTCTTTATGAACATCGAAACCGCCCTGGCCTTGGTGCTGTTTTTATTTATTGTGATGGCCCCTGCCTACAGCCTCCCGCTGAGGGCTGCGGAGGATGAAGATCCGGAAAGCGTGATTTCCAAGATATCCAAATAACCCCTCATGTCTGTTTCGATCGGGTGGCTAGCAAGTTTTCAACACGCCTCACTGCCGGGATTGCTTTTAGCTCCCGTATCCGGATGGTTTGACTTCTCGAACGCCGGCACCTGGCCCATATGGGCCGGCAACAATCCTTTCGGCGCCATATTCACCTTTGTCCTGGGCGCTGTCACAGGGGTTCTGGCGTCTCTTCTGGGCTGGCAAATCAATCTTTTAGCGCTGCACCGCGGGTTGGAAAGAGGCCGGACCTCCGCTTTTTTTATAGGCTTCGGATCTTTAGCGGGCGACTGCTTGTTTTCGTTTATCGCTTTTGCCGGCGCCGCGCCCCTGGTGGACAAATTGCATCTCTGGATTTATTTTCGCTGGATAGGCATAGCCACTATTTTTCTTGTCGGCCTTAAAATTCTGCTCCACAAGCAGGAAGGCGGCATCAGTCAAAAAAAGAAAAACAAGCGGGAACCGGCCAAACATTTTTTGGTGGGATTCCTGACCGTGATTTCCAATCCGGCGATTCTGATCGTCTGGATTGGTATTATCGCGTTTTTGCTGGCGCATTTTCCGAGCAACGCTATCTTGTCGTACCGCTGGTTTTTCATGATCGGGCTTTTGAGCGGCGGCGCGGGCTGGTTTCTGTTTCTGGCCCTTTATGTGCTGCCGCATGTCCGCCAGTGGGGGGATGCCCGGCTGCACCTTATTTCCAAAATTTCTGCCGGTATCCTGATTTTGGGGGGGTTCTTTTTAGCCTTCGGTAATTTTTGAGATGAAAAACAAACCCGTGCATTCCTTAAAAATCGGCATTGTGCAAATGAACCCGATTGTGGGTGACTTGCCTCACAATACCGCGCAAATTATCCGCCGCATTGATGAGGCGGAAAAACGCGGCCTGGACTGGGTGATTTTTTCCGAGCTGGCCCTTTCCGGGTACCCGGTCTGGGATTTGGCCAACAAAAAAGGATTTATCGACGCGGGCCTCGCGCATTTAAAAACAATCATCCGTGCCACCCGCGGCAAAAAAGTCATGGCAATTCTGGGCTTTATTGACCGCGGACCGGCCAGCTCTCACAAGGCCTACAACGCCCTGGCCGTTCTTTCCAACGGTAAAGTCATCCACAAACAATACAAATCGCTTTTGCCGACCTATGACGTTTTTCTGGAGCAGATTTTTTTTGAACCCGCGCGTGACCAGAAAATATTCACGTACAAAGGGCTCAAAGTGGGCACCACGATATGCGAAGACCTTTGGGACGAACAATACCCTCTGAAGCCCATGAAAGTGCTGGCCCAAAAAGGCGCGCGCGTGATTGTTAACATTTCAGCCTCGCCGTATCACGGCCGCGTGGAGCAGGTGCGCGACGCTTTGATACGGAAAAAGTCGAGGGAAACAGGCGCTTATTTTATTTATGTGAACCAGGTGGGCGGCCAGGATGATCTTATTTTCGACGGCTGCAGCCTGGTGGCATCGCCGGACGGCGAAGTGTTTTTTCGCGGAGAGCCTTTTCAGGAAAATCTGTATGAAGTGAAACTTGATATCCCGCGGACGGCTGTGAAAAGCAAAGGGCCCGTCCAGATCAAACAACCCGAACGCCGTTTGGGATGCGGGGACGCGGGAGAGATGTACCGGGCCATATGCCTTGGCGTCCGCGACTACGTCCGCAAGAATGGTTTCAAACGCGTGGTGATCGGACTTTCCGGAGGCATTGATTCAGCCCTGACCGCGGCCATTGCGGTGGACGCGCTCGGGTCTGAGGCTGTGATCGGGGTGGCCATGCCCGGTGAGTTTTCATCCGAGGATAGTTTGCGCGACGCGCGGGAGCTTGCCCGTCATCTAAAAATCGAATTCCGCGTTCATCCGATCACCGAAAAATATCACCAATTTTTGAAAGAAGCGAAAAAAAGAGAGGCCACCTCCGGCGGATTGGGGCTGGCCAATCGCCTGCCCCAATGTGGGATGGGCGCGAGCGGCGCCTCGGACGGATTGGGGCTGGCCAATCGCCTGGTCACGCCGGCCCAGGCCGCTCGCCAGGACCGGCCAGTTCGGGCAGCGGAAGGCTGCCGGGTCACGCCGGCGATGGAGAATCTTCAGGCCCGCCTGCGCGGCATGGAGCTTATGTATATTTCCAATGACGAAGGTGCCATGCTGCTTTCAACCGGCAATAAATCTGAACTGGCCACGGGGTATTGCACGCTTTACGGCGATATGTCCGGAGGCCTTTGTGTGCTTGGCGATGTTTACAAAACCGATGTCTACCGTTTGGCCACCTACCGGAACGGTCTAGCTTCCGTTATCCCGGAGGCCATTATCCGCAAGGCGCCTACCGCGGAACTTCGGCCTAATCAGAAAGATCAGGATTCGCTGCCTCCTTATGACGTGCTGGATACCGTGCTTTACCAGTACATTGAGGAAAACCGGAGCTGCGAAGAAATCATCCGGAAAGTGGCAGGCCGCCAAATCAAAAGTGACGTGGTGCGGGATATTATTCACCGCGTTGAATGCAATGAATACAAACGCCGGCAGGCGCCGCCCATTCTCAGGGTCACGGAAAAGGCCTGGTTTGGCAGGCGCATGCCCATCACCAATCATTTTAGAGGTTAAGGATTGCATGGAAATCGTCGGGATTCCGAGGGAATGTAAATCAAGTGAAAGAAGGGTGGGGATGACCCCCGAGGGGGTCAAACAGCTCACGCGAAAAGGGATACGGGTTCTGGTTGAAACCGGCGCCGGTGAGTTTTCGGGGTTTCCCGATTCCTCTTATGTACGTTCGGGCGCTTTGATTGTTTCCACGCCTCACCGTTTGTGGAAAGGCGCCACGCTGATCAAGAAAGTCAAAGAACCTCAGCCGCAGGAATACCCCTTTTTTCATCCCAAACACACGATTTTCACATTTCTCCACCTGGCTTCGCAGGAGAATTGCGATTTGGTGCGCCAACTCATGAATTCAGGCATCACGGCCCTGGGGTATGAAACCGTGGAGAAAGACGGCGAGACCGTGATTTTGACACCCATGAGCGAAATAGCCGGTACTTTGGCCGCTTATTTCGGAGGAATCCTGAATCATTTGATCGAAGTCAAGGAGGGAGCTATCTATTATCACTCCTGGTATCCCAAAGTCCTGGAAAGGGCCATTCAGGGATACCCTGAACCGATTCACGGGTCCAATCCCGGTTCGGTGCTGGTCCTGGGCGGAGGTCATGCCGGCGAAAAGGCGGCGGAAATGAGCGCCCTGATGGGCGGCAAGGTGACGGTCGTTGAGCTCTTTAAACAAAGAAGAGACCTTCTGGCCGAGAAATTCATGAAAAAGAAACTTTGGATCAATCTTCTTTCGTCCGATGAG
>Ga0209211_10005217_pt1 | contig 19611 bp, 19 predicted proteins | sample RifGroA2_FD_183992 | JGI IMG/M metagenome (GOLD analysis project Ga0209211, IMG submission 183992) | Groundwater microbial communities from Rifle, Colorado, USA - Groundwater A2 (SPAdes) (version 2) | ecosystem: Environmental > Aquatic > Deep subsurface > Groundwater | place: Rifle, Colorado...
AAGTACACGGTTTCAGTTCTATTTCACTCCCCTCTCGGGGTTCTTTTCACCTTTCCCTCACGGTACTAGTTCGCTATCGGTCATAGGACGTATGTAGCCTTACCGGTTAGTTCCGGCAGATTCACTCCAGCTATTCGTGTCTGGAGCTACTCAAGAACAGAAACACTAGAGATATTTCATTTTCAGATACGGGGCCATTACCCTCTGGGGCCGCGCTTCCCAACGCGTTCTCCTAATGGAATATTTTGTAACTCTAGCCATGTAAACATGGAATCTCTGTCTTACTACTTCAAGTCTGTTCTTGCGAACAAACCAGATCTGGGCTTTTCCCTTTTCGCTCGCCGCTACTAAGAGAGTAATTTTTATTTTCTTTTCCTCCTGGTACTGAGATGTTTCACTTCCCAGGGTTCGCTCTCACAAGCGTTACCAAGTGAGTATCCATTCAACATGGATGAGTTTCCTCATTCGGAGACCTCCGGATCAAAGGCTACAAACCGCCTCCCCGAAGCTTTTCGCAGGTTAGTCGCGTCCTTCTTAGCCGTCCTAGGCCAAGGCATCCACCGTGTACTCTTATGTCTCTCGTACGGAGACCTGAATACCACAATCATTATTCGCACTTTCCGCTCTTTCCGAAGAAAGAGCGGGATTACCTATGCGTATTCGCCCGACACACTGTCTTGGCATTGCGGCGGAGCCGCGTTGTCCACAGCCGTTAGGCTGAGTCAACTATGCCAATGCAGTGTGGCGGGTTCGTATGTCAAAGATTCTCGTATCACCCCGAAACGAAAACCGCCCCATCGGGGCGGTTTTCGAGCGCTTGCGCGCAACTAGGCCTTACGGCCTTCCCGCTCCTAGGTAAGTAAGTTTTCGGTTCGTAGACACGTAGAAGGAGTATAAGGGAGAGGTATAATACTGTCAACATGTAGAGAAGGCATCCCATTACAAGAGCTCATTCCCAGTATCAAAATTGAGCGCGCCACGGGTGATGACGCCCTAGGTCTTAGGGAAGTGCAGCGCAATACATGGCTTCAAACCTATGCAAACGAGCGTTCAGGTATCACAACGGATGACATAGGCTGGTACTTCAATACCTTCAAAAAAAGCTTTTCCGAAGGAGCGCTTCAAAAGACGGCCGCCGAGCTACAAGAGCAGAAGCCAAATGAAGCCGCGTTCGTGGCAAAGGACAACGGTAGAATCATCGGCTTTGAATGGGCGATGAAATATCCGACCCATAACGAACTCGGTGCGCTCTACGTGCTTCCCTCGCATCAGGGTCAGTCAGTCGGGTTCGGTTTATGGAATCAGGCACGATCTTTCTTTGACCCGACACTGCCAACACGAATCACGGTCAATAAGGATAACGAAAACGCAATCTCCTTTTACGAGCGGCTCGGCTTTAAACAAACTGACAAAGAAATTCCTTCCGAGCTTACTTTCCCGAGCGGTGCCACATTTTCCGAAATCGAGATGATACGACCTCCAGAAATAAGGTCGAACGGATCAGATGGCAGGAAATGAGACGTTTGTTTGGCTTAATACACCTCGTCGTGGGAGCCGATATCGATGAAAGTGACCACGTCCGGGTCGAATACGAATATGATTCTGTACGCTTGCAGGATACGGGCAGCATGTACGCCTTTCATCGTCCCGTGAAGTGCGTGGATGCGACCGCTGCCATTGGCGATGTCATGCATCAATCCTCGTACAGATTCTCTAAGCGCGGGATGGCGCTTCACGAATAAAACAAGACGCCTCTCAAAACGTGGCGTCGTGATTATTTCTCTCATGCAATCTTAAGTCTCTTAAAGAGTTCACCTACCGAGCGGTATTTTCGAACCTTACCAGACTTGTATTCAAGCATACTCAGATACGCTTCAAGTTCATCAGTTTTTTGAAGCGCCTTACGAGCATATCGCATGCTTTCCGATGCTATTTTTTCAGCTTTTTTAATCTGCGCCGTAGTCATATTCGAAATAATAACACAAAAACCGCCCCGCAGAAGCGGGGCGGTTTTCGCGAGGAGAATACTTAATCCCTGATCTCTGACTGGAGGCGGTCCAAGTAGCGAGCTGCGGTGCCCTGGCCGCCGAGGCCAAAGGCGAGCCCAAGCCCGAGCGATGCGGCGATGATGACGCCCTGGAAGAGGGCCTGGATAAGGCCCGTTGCCACATTCAGCTGCGTGAGCGCGGCGAGGATGGCGAATACCCAGATAGCGTAGCGCGCCACCTTGCCGAGGAATCCGGCGCCGCGCAGAGAGGCTGCCTTCGCCGAACCGACCACGACTCGTTCCGCGGCATCAGCGACGACTGCGGCGACCAAGAGGATCAAGACCGCGACGATCACTTGCGGGAGGTAGCCGAGGACGACGTCACTGATGAAGAGGTTCACGGTCGTCAAGTTGAGCACGTCGAGCGCCGCAACCAAGAAGACGATAATGAAGAACCACCTGACGAAGAACCCGAGGAACTTGCCGGCGGAGAGCTCAAACCCCGCGCGAGAGAGCACATGCTCAAGGCCAGTCGACTTGAGCGCTTGGTCCACGCGCAACGCATTAACAATCTGTGTGACGACGCGGCCGAGACCGACGCCGACAAGCCAACCGACGATGAAGATAACGATCGCAACGACTAAGTTGGGGATGAACGCCACCAGGCCGTAGAAAAGATTCTGAAAGGACTGGCTGAGGACATCCGCCCATGTAGTGAACACCATAGTAAATGACGCTTTATTTTATGCGGCTAATATGCAAGCACCTGCTGGTAAGTGTAGCATTTTTATAGCCCGATTTTATCGATGAGAAGGCGGTGTGGATAGTCAAAAACGTCTCGTAATAGGCGATCGTAGACCCCGAGCCGGTAGCGGAAGTCGGCGGTAGCGAATGAGGCATAGCGGATCTCGCGTCCAAGCTCGGCCTCGAGAGAACGTACGGAGCTCGCGAGCGTACGGTCCTCGAGGTGATCGCCGACAACCAGCAGATCGATCTGCGGTTCGAGGATGCCGGTGAAGTGTCCCGAGAGCGCGACGAGCCGGAGCGCGCCGGCGCGCTTCAAGGCGGCGATAATCTTCTGCGGGCGCACGTTCGTCGTCTCACGAATAAACGTATCCAGCGCGCCGAGATGCTCAAAACGCGGATTTGTCTGGTATCGAGCAGGGGCTTGCGCCCCCTTCTTGCGCAGGAGTCCGGCGGCGAGAAGCTCGGTAAGCTCGCGGCGCGCCGCTTCCTTCGCGAGCTTCGTCCTTTCAGCCACTTCGGTAAGCGTAAAGCCGGTATCCTGATTGAATAAAAAGAGCCGGAGGGTCTTCAAACGGGCATTGGAGCCGAAGATCTTGGTGAGCAGTTCCATGTGCTGCTAGTGTACGGCGCAGCCCACAGAAACGCAAAACGCGTCCCGCCTCTGGTGGGACGCGTTTTATGTGTTCTTATATTACTTCAGAGTTACTTTCGCTCCGGCATCCGTGAGCTTCTTCGCAAGTTCAGCGGCATCCTCCTTCTTCATACCCTGCTTGAGCATAGAGGGCGCGCCGTCCACGAGGTCCTTGGCCTCCTTAAGGCCGAGTGCGAGCGCCTCCTTCACCGCCTTGATGACGGCAATCTTGCTCGCACCGACCTCGGTGAGCTCAACGTCGGCCGTCGACTTCCCCTCCTCCGCCGGAGCGGCGCCTGCGGCGGGGCCGGCGACTGCCACAGCGGCGGCAGAGACGCCGAACTTCTTCTCAAGCACCCTCACGAGCTCGGAGAGCTCGAGTACGGTCATCGCCTCGACTTCCTCAACTAGCTTCTTGAATTTGCTTGGTACTTCTACGACCTCTGCTGTTTTATTTTCATCCATATTTATTGCTTCTTCTTGCTAATTTGATCAAGCGCCATAACGAGTCCTTGTATAGGCGAGTTTATTACATTGACGAACATACCGCGCAAGACCAGCAGAGGAGGAATAGTCGCGATGCTTGTCATCTTCTGCGCATCAGCGAACGCCCCCTCGAACACGCCCCCGAGGAGCGACAGAGCGCCTTTCAGCTTACGGCCGAAGTCGTACACGCCGCGCGCTGGTGCCGTTACATCGCTGGTGGTCCATGCGACTGCGACCTCTCCGGGCAGGGTCGGCATCTCGCCTTTGTATCCCTGCTCTTCAAGCGCCTTGCGGATAAGCGTCTTTTTTGCAACGAAATACTTCACGCCTTTCTGCGAAAGTTCTTGACGCAATTTTGACGCATCCTTCACGGTAAGTTTCGTAAAGCCGACGAATGTGATCGCAGATGCTTCTTTAAAAGCGTCCGTGAGTTTCGCGAGTATCTCGCGCTTCTTATCTTTTGATATTGCCATACAATTTCTGCACGAACGAAATAAAGGAGAGTTCGACCATTATTTTGGTCTCCCTACGTAAGATTCACGCCTTTCGGCTACTTACGGTCTTCGGTTCGTACAATGGCTACTCTACCAGAACGGCTTCAGAATGCAACGGATCACATCGCGACGCTCGCGGCGTGGAGGGAGAGGAGCGCGACCGCAATGATGGCAGAAAAACCGGTCGCGAACTTCACGAACTCGACGACAAACGGCAGCATGCGCCGTTCGCGGGCGCGCGGTGCATTATTTCTTGGATTGCTCATAAGCAGTGATAGCGTCAAGGAAGTTCGAGTCGGTCTCGAGTATCGTCGGGTCCTTTATGCGAAGCTCTTCAACAATCCGTAGGGCCGCGGCGGGGTCATCTGCGAGATAGGAGACCTTCGCGAGATCATACAGAACATCGTAGTTCAAAGGTTCTAGATCAATGACATCGGAAAGAAATCGGACTGCATGAGTCCAGTCATGTATCGCCAGATAATACTTCACCGCCGGCTTGGCGGCGGCAGAATCCGGTTCCGTGTAGAGCGGCAACGCTTCATCTGCCCATTTCTTCGCAGTTACTTTTTCTCCCAGAGCATAGTATATCGTGGCGAGAATGTAGCGAGGCACCGGGAGTGTTGGTTCTTTTTCTGCATAGGTCTCTAAAACTTCAATTGCCTCGCGATACAGCATCTCACGCTCCTGAAAGCTAGCCGGCAACATGTCGGCCTTTCGGAGCGGGATGTTCGCCGTCATATACCACGCCTGCGCGCGTAGCGGCGAGAGGGCGATCGCGCGTGAGAGCACTTCTTGGTCAAAGGCATCGTCAACCTCCACTTCCGGCGGCGCCGTATCCATAACATGTCCGAGATACGTCACGGTCCGCGCGTCATAGGGATATTTCTCAAAATTCGCCGTCAAGAGAGCAAGCGCATACTCGTACGCGGCGATGCGATCCTCCCCCGCTAGTTGGACCGCCTGGCGCTCGGTATACATATCGTAGGCCTGGTAGCCATACTCAAGATCGGCATACGTATTAAGCGCAAGGCCGCGCTCAAAATATGCGTTCGCCCGATTGACATCGGTCAAGTGAAAAAGATACCCCTTGGTTAGGAGGATGTTCGCAGAGAGCGGAAAGATGACTGCCGGCACGATAAGAAGTGCAACGAGACCGGACATGATTCCCGATATGACCGGAGGAACGCGTTTCTTCAAGAGTGGAACAGCAGAGTCTTCTGAAAAAAGGATGATGAGAAGCGCGAAAAGCGCGTACAGGAGCCAGAGCGAAGACGGGGTGTCGAACACGAAGAAGTTCTGCGCCGCATACGTGAGGATAGCCAAGAGAAAGAGGAATCCGTAGTTCATGAGGTCGAATGCCTCGCGCGTATAGAGCCGGAACGCGGAGAGGGCGAATGCGCCGATAAGCGTGAGGTAGAGCGCGAGTCCGAATACGCCGTACTGCGCGAGATAATCGAGAAATGCATTATGCGAACGGTCGAACCACTGCTCCACGATTTTGCTCGGGTCATAGACTTTGTCAAAAAGCTGGTCAATGTGTTCCGCGCCGTACCCGAGGAGCGGGCGCTCGAGCGCCGCTGCGCCGATGTTCTGCCAGACGAACAGACGGCTCGCGACTGTCCCCTCGGAGAGCGAGATAGAGGCGACACGTCTCACAGGCTCGAAAGAGCTTTGTGCAAGCTCGGTGCGGAACATGAAAAAGAGGCTGACGAGAAGCGTGAGCGCTATAAGCCCGTACCGCGCTCCGCGCTTCACCCCTCCCTCCCCCTTCCATGCGGTAACGACGAGTGCGACGCCGCAGGCTAAGAGGAGCGCGAGAATCGTGCCTCGGGTGGCGGAGAAGAGTATCGCGAGTACCGAGAGCGCCGCCGCTGTTTGATATACGCGGCGCCAGAAACCGTGTGCGTCCCGCAGCACGACGAAAATAACGAAGAGCGTCATACCGAGATATCCAGCGAGAAATGCCGCGTTTCCAAATGTGCTCCCGATGCGTCCGGTCACGGGCGGCAGGAACCACGCTTCCCCGCCAAACATCGTTGTCACCCATTGCAATACGGCAATGCCCGCAACAAAGCCCGCAACCACTGCGACGATTTTTACGAGGCGCTCCAGAAAAGCGTGATCAGCACTAAGAAGAATGAGGTAGAAGAAAACGGTGATGACGGTAAGGGTTAACAGTCCGTCGCCACGAGCAAAGAGTCCCCAGAAGCTCTGATAAAAATCAATACCGAAAAATGAAGTGATGTATGCGACAACGAGCAGGAGCGCAGGAATCCATGCCACGAGTGCGCGCAGGCGTCCGTAGAAGAATGGCTTATCGAGAAGCGCGAGATATGCAAAAACCGCGAGCGCCGTAATGCCGAGGCTCTGGAGCAAAAACGTCTTGGGTGTGATGTACGGATATAGAATCCCTCCTATATAAACCAACGGAAGGACTGCCGGAGCGAGGAGAAGGAACGATAGTGCCTGCCGCGCGCGCGTCATGAGTTCTTCCACTCGGCCCGAAGCTCAAGGAGATAGGACGTTGGGCCGATATCTTTTTCGGCAGCGGCAAACGCTTTTTCAATGATCGCCGTATCGCCTTTCATGCGTGTCGTGAGGAATTCGAGATACGCGTAATGCCACTGCTCTAAGCCGGGCTGTACGAGCGTCGCCTTTTCATATGCAATGCGCGCCGTCTGGAACGCACCGAGCCTCTCCATCAGCACGCCGAGATTATGCCAGGGAAGGCCTGATGAGGCTCCGCCAGCTTTGATCGCACGAATGAGATATTCATATTCCAACGAACCGTCCCCGAGAAGTCCATATTGATTCGCAATGCTAACAGAAAGAATCGTAGCAGATGAAGTGGCAGTAGCGAGCAAACCAGAAAGCCTTTTAATTTCAGCGTTTGCTTTCGCTACGAGTTCCGGATTACCCGTGTATACACCTTGAAAGTCCCAGGAAGCAATAACATCGTCTTGCGCGAGCGGGAGGGGGTTCGTCACCGGACTTTTCTGTGCGCTGACGGCAGCCGTGGTGGCACGAGCGTCTGTCGTTGTGGCGCTGCTGTTTTGTTCAGCTGCGGGCAGAGTCGGTGAAATGGCAGAACGCGGGAAGAAAAACTGTGCAATACCCGTGGCGATTACGATAAGAACGCCGCCAATAATAAGCAGTTTCGTCTTGTGCATAGTGCCCAGAAGCATACCACGACAAACGCCGTCCCGCCTGTTCTTTGGAACAGGCGGGACGGCGTTTTTTAGGAGTCGTTATAGTTATGAGCCGGCATTAACGGCTGCACGCGTCTTCGGACCGAAGTATCCGACGGCGGGCGTGATGCCCTTCGCTTTCTGGTATTTGATGACCGCCGCTCTGGTGAGCGAACCGAACATAGTCGTCTCGCTGCCGGAGGAGCCCGGACCAGTTGCCGCGACGGTGTAGCCGTGAGCATTCAGGAATTGCTGAAGGGCTTTCACCTCGCTTCCGAGAGAACCGATGGTGAGATCTGATTTGAATACGGCAACTGCGGCACTCGTTATCGAGCCGGTAGTCGTGCCTTCAAGCGCCGCTCTTACGCTTGCCATCGTTGCCGCGTCAACATCAAATGATGCGAGCACATCAAGAATGGACTGTATCTGCGAAACCGAAAGACCCGAGGCGGGTGTCGCCGGGGTTGCTGGTGTAGCGGGTGTCGCTGGCGTAGCGGGTACTGCTGGAGTGGTCGTCGCAGCAGGCGTTGCCGGCGTAGCGGGTGTCGCAGACACTGTAGCCGAACCGCCGCCGCCTGTTGAAGTGCTTCCCCCGCCACCACTGCTCGTTGCTGAGCACAGAACCGTGTCCGGGGTGATAGTAACGGTTACACTCGTACTGGGCACATACTTGAGAAGCGACTGACTAGCACTACATATATCGCTTGAAATGCCGGTAAGGGTACTTGCCGAGAGCCGTTCAAGACCTGGTGCTGTTACCTGAAAACTGGAGCCGGACTGAAGCGCTACGCTGAAGTTCCCTGCATTGACGGTGATCGACTCGACGGTAGCGCTTGAGCCGGAGACGTTCAGAGTAACGCCGGCCACGCTCAAGACCGTATCGGTCGTCAGCGTAACATCGGCGGCGGCGGCGAATGCCAGCGTTGGAGCGAACAGCGCCACTAGGATTCCTGCACGGGCGAGCATTCGTGGCATAGTGAGATTATTTAGTTAATTAAGTAACTCGCTATGCGACTACAGGAACGCCCAGAAGTTGAATGCGTAGATGGCGGCGGCTGGAGACGTGCTCGTGCTGGTGTTCAGAAGCTGCGTGCTTATCAAGTTGCCAGCGGTTGTAGAAGCAGATTGCAGGATGATATACGAAGGGAGAGAGCTCGTCGCTTGGACAAACACCCGGTCAGTTGAACTGAGAATCGAGGTGCCGCCTGAAGGCGTGCATTCTGCGAAGGTTGGCGTTGAAGAGGCGGTAAACGAGGCAGGAAGAGCCGTTGACGCCGTAACGCAGTAGCCGGACACGATGCGCGTCATGCGTGTTCCAACCTGCCCAACCTTCATCGCCGTAGCGGTCGTTGAGGCGAGCGTGGTATCCCCGATAACACCAAGGGTGCTCTGTAACGAGAGAGCGCCGGCGCCGGTTGTCGTTGCGTTCCCGTTTATCCACAACGGACCGGCTATGGTTGCGGAATTGGTCGTGGAAGCATTGGTGAATGTGCTTACGCCGGTCACGCCAAGCGTGGAAGAAAGCGTTGTTGCTCCGGTTACGCCAAGCGTGCTTTTCAACGAAAGAGCGCCGGCGGCGGTCGTTGTCGCATTGCCATTTACTGTGAGGTCTCCGGCGACGGATACTGCGCCAGTTGTTGAGGCGCCTGCAAGCGATGTAAGGCCAAGTACGCCAAGGGTGCTCTGTAACGAGAGAGCGCCGGCGCCGGTTGTCGTTGCGTTCCCGTTTATCCACAACGGACCGGCTATGGTTGCGGAATTGGTCGTGGAGGCGTTGGTGAATGTACTCACGCCGGTCACGCTAAGTGTCGTCGACAAGGTGCCTGACGTACCGCTAAATGCCCCATTAAGTGTCAAAGCACCGGCCGGGGTCGTCGTTGCGTTCCCGCCGACCCACAAGGTACCGCCGATTGTTGCGGCATTAGTTGTAGAGGCATTAGTGAATGTGCTCACGCCGGTGACGGAGAGCGTCCCTGCGGTCTCGATGTTCGTGCTGATGGTCGTCGCGGCCTGAGCGATGCCCGCGCTCACGAAGACGACCGCAAGCCCGAGCAGAATGGTACGCGTCGTCCGAGTAACGCTCCCGAGATATGTCCTGATACGATTCATAAATTATGATTGCTTATATACGAATAAAATAACAAGGCGCGAGTGCCTTTCAAGGTCAAGTGTACTCCCTCTATTCCAAGAAATGCCTTGTTCAGATGCGGGATGTGGATAACCTCCCTTAGCACGAAAAGGTTTCGTGCTAAGACGCCCTCCTTCGCCAGGGCTACGGAAGGGTAACAAAAAACCACCTCGAAGGGTGGTCTTTTGTTTGCTAGGCCAATATCCTAGCCGGAGCCCAAGCGCCAGAGCGCGAGAGGAGCCGAAAACTTAGGACTTTAGATTGACTTCGACAAGGTTCCAATCGTGAGTGGGAGGTTCTTGACGAGGTAATCATCCGTCCAGTCAGAGGTAGTCACGCTGTGCACCGTAGCGATTGACGACTTGTCAGACCAGGTGAGGGACGGAGTTCCTGATTGTCCGCCTATGTTTGCACCGGCACCGACTTGCGCCGCTGTAGCGGTTGTGCTTGCCGATGTCTGCGCATTCGCGATTGAGACATTGACCGTGTAGCCGCCCGCATCCGAGACACTGCCGACCGTACCGCGAAGCTCATAGGTCGCGCTCTCACCAGCCGTAATCGACTGTTCGGAGGTTGGCAAGAAGGCCAGAGTGCCGCCCGAAGAGCCAGCACCCCATGCATTGAGGCCGCCGGTGCCGAGGTCTCCCGTAGTCGTCGCGAAGTTACCCGCGACGATGTTGGAGCCCTGCCACAACTTCATCGTCGAAGTTGCACCAGTGGTGAGCACACTTGAAGGCGAGGTCAAGTTCACCGTGAACACGAGCTTGTACCAACTGATATCTCCAGCGGCATCTGCCGTGATTTTCACACGACCGAGTGCCTTGTCAGTGCCGTTGTCGAGCGAAGTGCTGTCAAGCGCGACTGCAGCGAGAGTCGGGAGTGACTTCCTCACATACATCGTGCCCTTTCCGCCCGTAGCATCCGAGGCAAGGTCAGCAGACGAAAGTGTCGTGCCTACTGTGCCGGAAGAATCCGTCTCTCTGTAGCCCTCGCCGAAGTCAAGCACCGCCGAGACCGCCGCGCCGGAAGTTGCTCCGGAAGCGATCGTGGAGAGCGAGACGTAGACATCAAGCTTCTTCGCTGCGTTCTGCGGAATGTAGAACGAGAGGCCCGTGAAGGTAGCCGTCGAGTACGGCTGGGCGCCCGAAGAGAGTGAGAGAACCGCCGTTGAGTCCGTTGAGACACCGCTTGCATTCGGGTACCGAAGCGTAACCGAGGCAACCGAGGTCGCGGCATTCGCCGGAATCTTCACCGCTATCTTGTCCACCGTGTATGCCGAGTACTTCGAGGTGAAGTCGAACGAGCCGACCTTCACCAAACTGGAACCGGCAATCACGTTCGCGTTATCAGGCGATGTGCCGACTGCAGTTGCAAGGTCAGCAGAGCCGATAGTAATCGTCTGGAGGTCAACCTCGCTGACGACGACCGTTTGTGCGGTTACTGCACCGGTGCCGCCGGTCGTGGCATCAATAGATGCCTGCCATGCACCGATACCTGCACTGGACTTGATGTTACCGACAATATCAATCGTCTTGGTACCGTTTACCGGTATCGCGATATTGACCGAGAAGGAGTTATCACCGGCGGTGTTACCACTACCTGCCGGCGTAACCTTCGTTGAACCAATCTGCGCGCCGGTTGCATTGTCCTTCAGCATAAGGTCCGTAATGCTTGCCGCTTCTGCCGCAAGGAGGTTGATGGCGATGGTGTTCACATTGACTCCTTCGGTTGAACCCGCGGAGAGTGTGAACGAACCGAGTTTGGCATTGTTCGAGCCCGCAATCATCGTCTGGTTACCGTAGCCGGAATACTTAGATACCGTCAAGGTAGACGACGAGACGGTGCGAGAGTTGCCTTCCACTTCTGTAACGGCAGTCACGGTGTTGCCCGAGGACATACCTTCAGTATCCGCGGAGAGGACCGAGACGCCGATATCAGCCGTTGAGGTATTTACGAAGTCCGTAGCGTCATCGTCTTTCGCATCGCCGTAGACCTCCAAGATTTCTGTCTGTCCATGACGAGCGACGAAGGATGAACCCAGAGTGAATTCAGTGCCGGTGGCGTCAGTGGCGACAGTAGTGGCGAGGTCTTTCGTAGAACCGATTTGCACGCCGTTGAGGAATATCTTGGCGTTGTCCATACCGTCAGCACCCGTCGAGTCTAGCCAAAGCCACAAGGATGTAATCTTGACATCCTCGCCTGCGGCGCGGACCTCAAAGGTTGACCATTTGACATTGGTGGAAGAAAGCGCGACATTCTCGGTCGGAGAATTCGTTGCCTTCGTGATAGAGAGCGTACCGCTTGCGATAGTGTTCGCGGCGGCAGCTGCAAGCGTACCGGAGACATCAATCGGCTGACCGAGTTCGGCATCAATGAAGCGAGCGTCTATATCGCGACGAATCTGGATGTCGTAGGTGTAGCTGGAACCGCCGATAATGTCGGCAAGCACCTTGATGATACGCGTACCCGTCGCGAGGCGAAGCGGGGTCGCCGTGAGGTCAAAGGTAATTTTATCCTTGACCGCCTGCGTTACCGCAGAGCCGATAAGAGTTCCGTCCACATAGAGACGGAAGTTCTTGAGGTCGCCGTCGCTCGACGTGCCGCGATTCTCAAAGGTAATGCTCTGGAGGTCTACTGCGTGAGTAGAGACGACCGTTGAGCCCTCAAAGACGCGGACATCATTGCCCGGATTCTCCGTTGCGCCCGTAGGACCGTTGTAGGTGACTGCCACCGTACCGATGCTTGCGGCCGAGATGGTCTGGGTACCGCCCGTAATCGGGAACGCCACCGAAGAATCAAGCGTGCCGTTTGAGGTAACCGAGACGAGCTGAGTGCCCACTTGCTGGCCGTTTGCTGTGCTCAAGATGTTGGAGCGAACCGAGACCGTGTAGGTCTGGCCAGCCGGAACCGTGAAGAGCCCGGTGGAATCGTTGAAGTTGAACGCACCGCTACTCACGCTCGCCGCGTCAGTGAGGCGAACTGCCCCGCTGAAGAGGTAGATGTTCGTGAGGATTGAATCGGATGACGCGCCAGTGCGCTTCAAACCAAGATTTGTCACCTTGATATCAGCGCCAGTCGGGTTCGCGAAGGTGAACTTCACGAGCTCGGCAATCGCCTGACCTTGTACCAGAGCGACACCGCTCGGAGAGTCGGCTGCGAGCATGACCTTCAGGCCGTTACCCGTGCCGGCTGTTACCGGAGCTGGCGTCGTTTCGCCTGTCGTTCCACCTGTCGTTCCGCCCGTCGTGGTTCCGCCCGTTGAGGCAGTGCCGCCGAGATTGAATGCCGCGCGTGATTTAGCACCGAAGTAGCCGGCAGTAGGTGTTACACCTGCCGCCGTCTGCCACGCCGATACTGCCGAGCGCGTTTGACTACCGAAGTAGCCCGTCGCACCGGCCGGAATTGAATAACCGCCCGCGATGAGCGCGTTCTGGAGGCAGGTTACCGCCGTGCCCTTTGAACCAATCGTAAGGTCAGCCGAGAAAGAGCATGCCGACGAAACCGTGCCGCCCGTCGTACCGCTCGAGGCCGGCGCTGCGGTGCCCGTAAGGGCCGCATTGACACTCGCGATCGTGTCGCTGGTTGCGCCGAACGAAGAAAGGAGCGAGAGGATGGACTGGACCTGCGCGTCGGTCAAAGTCGCCGCGTGCGCGATAGGCGCAAGCGAGAGCATTGACATCGCCATCGCGAGTCCGGTCACTACCGCCGCAACTTTTGCCGTCGCTTTTGTAGTTACCGTTTGCATAACAATTATTAATGATTTTAATCGCACATAATAATCAAGTGTAAGTTCGCACGCGCACTTTCATTTTCACGCTACCCCACAGCGCACGGTATCGACCAGCGCGCCATGGGTTAGTTGGCAAGGATTGAGGTGGTCTCGTCATGACGGGACCACTATATCAGTTATCAAAGTACGCCCTCTACGGGTCCAACTTCGCTCACCATAAACGGGAACGAAAGCGTCCTCGTAAGGACTGCCTCCTAGTATATAGCGAGAACAAGCGACTAGGAAGCGGGCGTGTGGATAACAACACCACAGACCGTATAGTAGCAAAGACGGGGACGGGAGTCAAAACTTTCTTCATATAATAAGCGAATACGTGCTCCAACGGCGTTCACCTTGTTTTCGTACTATTCCAGCCCTGATAAGTGCCGTAAGCTCTCGCTGAATGGTCTTTTCTGAAACGCTGCGGATCAAGGTCGATATGTCCTTTATACTTGCCATCCTTTTGGCCTTTATAACGGACAAAATAGCGTCTCGTCTGTCCTTTATGTGTATGTCCGATACACGTTCAATGTCCTTTTTCGCCGGAGGCGAATTCTTCTTCGGCGGAATATGCCCGTGCGATACTTCTTTGGGAATCTTTTTGGCAATATCAGAAAGTGTTGGCGCTTCATCCAAGGAGAGCCGCGGTTCTTCGTATGCGGCTACTTCAGTGAGCAGCATATGCGCTTCGTGGACAATAAGTTCTGCATTCATTACGGAGAGCAGATTGCCAGTGCGGGCGATGGAGAGAATGCTTGAGAGCGCAAGCAATTCGCGAGAAAGCGTCGCGCGCGCGGCGCCAGGGAGGAGCAATGCCGCATCAATGAGGCGGATCGCGATCGCATCAATACGGCTCTTTAAGGACATATCATCGGCAAAGGCAGGAGCGATAAGGCGGATCGCCTTCGCGAGGCGTTCGGCCTTTTTATAGATGAATACCCTGCGTATGTCCTTTTCAAATATGTTATTGAATATGCTCTTCTCTAAGACAAAATCATCAGAGCACGTATATTTCCCATTCGTCTGAATATTCCTTACTTCAGTGTTGTGACTTATATATGACTGTCCTTGTCTCATATATTGTAATAGGTCGTATAGGACAGTATACTCCCCCGCTTGTACTCTGCAACTGACCTGCCACTCGATACAGGATTGCAATGGTACAATAGATGTATTATGGCACGCCAGAATACGAGAAATGGAAACGGGCGTCGCAGACGTGAGGAGCGGGTGAAAGAATACGACGCCCTCATCCGCTATGCTTCCGCGATCGTGCTTCTCGCTGCCGGCGTCTTGCTTATGCTTGCTATTTTCGGCGCCGCGGGCCCGGTCGGGGCGACTGTCTTTTCCGCAAGCTATGTTATCGTCGGGATCGGCGCATTCCTCTTGCCGATCGCCTTGATCGCTGTCGGTTCCTATGCCGGTTTCGGCCGTCCCTCTATTGCTCCTCTGACCGCTTCCGGGCTCCTCCTTATCGCCGCATCTGTACTCGCGTTCGCTGGGCTCCTCCCCGGCGCGACCTTCGGCGGAGTGACCGGGACGTGGCTCGGCGGAGCGCTCTCCGGATTTTTCGGCTTTTGGGGAGCGCTCGTCCTCTTGGTCGCGGCTGTCGCCGCCGGCGTTGCGATCGCGGTTGATATTAAAGCCCTTATCGCGCTTATGACAGAGAATGTCTCCTCTCTCTTTGATCGCATACGACGCCCGAAAGCGCGTGAAGAGGACGAAGAATGGGATGATGTGGTCGGCGTACCGCTTGACGACGAAGACCTTGGAGAGAGTACTGAATCGGAGGAGGGAGAGGAGTCGCCGGAGCGCGAGCTTGTAGTCAACGCCTTTAATCGCCCGACGGGAGCGCGTACCGGAAGCGGTATCGCGAATTTCGACGCCGAATACGATCCTCCCCCGCTTTCTATCCTCGGTGCCGATCGCGGACGCCCGGGTGTCGGTGATATTAAAGCGAACGCGAACATCATCAAACGCACCTTCCAAAATTTCGGCATCCATCTCGAGATGGATGAAGTGTCGGTGGGACCGACGGTCACACGCTACGCGGTGAAGCCCGCTGAGGGCGTACGCCTCTCAAAGATCGTCTCGCTTGCAAATAATTTAGAGCTCGCGCTCGCGGCGCACCCAGTACGCATCGAAGCGCCTATCCCGGGTAAGTCGCTCGTGGGCATTGAAGTGCCGAACACGACCAAGGCCATGGTCGGTCTCGGCGGACTGCTCTCGGCGCCGGAATGGTCCGAGAGCACCAAACCATTGCTCGCCGCGCTTGGCCGAGACATCTCGGGCACGCCGCACTACGTCAATATCTCAAAGATGCCTCATGCGCTCGTCGCCGGCGCGACGGGGTCCGGGAAGTCGGTCGCCATCCATGTGCTCATCACCTCCCTGCTCTACCGGAACGGTCCGAACCAGCTGCGCTTTATCATGATCGACCCGAAGCGCGTGGAACTCACCGCGTACAACGGCATTCCCCACCTCCTCACGCCCGTCATCACCGATCCGAAGAAAACTATCTTCTCTCTGAAATGGGCGGCGAAGGAAATGGAGCGCCGCTATAATATTCTCGAGGCGGAACACGTGCGCGATATCGGCTCTTACCACGCGACTATCTATGAACCCGCGAAAAAGAGCCGTGATGCCGATATGCCCGAGGCGCTTCCCTACATCGTCATCGTCATCGACGAGCTCGCTGATATCATGCATACCTACCCGCGAGAACTCGAGGCCGCTATCGTCCGCCTCGCGCAGATGTCGCGCGCAGTCGGCATCCATCTCATCCTCTCGACCCAGCGTCCCTCGGTTAATGTCATTACTGGTCTCATCAAGGCGAACGTGCCGACGCGCATGGCGCTTCAAGTCAATTCGCAAATAGATTCCCGCACCATCCTCGACGGCTCGGGTGCGGAGACTCTGCTTGGCGCGGGCGACATGCTCTACCTCTCAAGCGATATGGCTAAGCCGGTGCGCATCCAGACGGCATTCATAGCCGAAAGCGAAGTAAAGAAAGTAGTGAGCTACATCAAGAGTCATAACGCAGGCGACCTCTCGAACATTGATTTCGGCACGGGGAACGGAAACAGCGCTCCGTCAGCAAGAGGAGAACCAAGCGACGTTATCGGCCTCATAAATGACAGCTATGGCGAAGACGATATTGATGACGACCTCTATGAAGACGCACGGCGCGCGGTAGAAGAAGCCAGCCGCGCGTCGACCTCGTATCTCCAGCGCAAATTGAAGATCGGCTATTCTCGTGCGGCGCGGCTCATGGACATGCTCGAGGAGCACGGCATCATCGGCCCTGCTGACGGTTCTAAGCCGCGCGAAGTGCTTTCAAGAAACGGGACTGCGCGCGCCGGCGCTCTTGGTGGCGCGCATGAAGAAGAATCCTTCTGAACAATGCTCAAATACCTCATCGGCGCGGTTCTCCTTATCGGCGCTGGCTACGGCGGCGTGAAAGCGTGGCCGCTTGTCGCCGGTCCAGAGCTCTCTATTGATTCCCCTGCGCCGAATGCGACCTTCCCGAACGGGATCGTCAGCATAGAAGGGAGGGCGGTACGCGCCGCCACGCTCACACTCGACAACGCCGCTCTCCTGCGCGATCAGGACGGTAGCTTTTTGTCAACCCGCACCTTCCCCCGCGGAGGATCTATACTTACCTTTGTGGCTACTGACCGCTTCGGCAGGACGGTGACGGCCACCCGTTCTATTTTCGTGCCAACTGCGAACGACCAACCTACTACAAGCAAAGCCGACGCTTCGGTCGACTCACCGACTTCAGACGTCGGGGCTAACAACTAACAACATGGCCTTCGGCAAACCAAAAAAAGAGAAAGTGCTCAAGACCGTTACTGTCGCGAGCACCGATATGAGTGAAAAGCAAAAATCCATTGAGCGCGCGCTCAAAGAGATCCGCACTAAGTTCGGCGATGAGTCGATCACAACTTTCGGTGCGGGCGCGCCACAGAAGATCCCCGTCATCCCGACCGGTTCTATCGGGCTCGACGCAGCTCTCGGCGTCGGCGGTCTCCCTCGCGGGCGCATCATTGAGATCTTCGGCCCCGAATCGTCCGGCAAGACCACACTCGCGCTTCATGTCGTCGCCGAGGCGCAGAAGTCCGGCGGCATCGCCGCGTTCGTCGACGCCGAGCACGCGCTTGACCCTGAATACGCGCGGCGCATCGGCGTGAAGCTCGCCGAGCTCCTTATCTCCCAGCCGGACACGGGCGAGCAGGCGCTGGATATCGTTGAATCGCTCGTACGGAGCGGGAACGTGGATATCATCGTGATTGACTCGGTCGCCGCGCTGACGCCGAAAGACGAGATTGAAGGTGAAATGGGCCAACAGCATGTGGGCAAGCAGGCGCGGCTTATGAGCCAGGCGCTCAGGAAGCTCACGGCGATCGTCTCGCGCTCCAAGACGATCGTCGTCTTCATCAACCAGATCCGCATGCAGATCGGCGTCATGTTCGGCAATCCGGAGACGACGCCGGGCGGCAAGGCGCTCAAGTTCTACACCTCGGTGCGTTTGGACATCCGTCGCATCGCGAGCATCAAGAAAGGCGAAGAAGTAGTGGGCGGCCGCGTGCGCGTGAAAGTCGTGAAGAACAAAGTGGCCGCGCCGTTCAAGACCACTGAGTTCGACCTCCTCTACAACGAAGGCATCAGCCGCGAGGGCGAGCTTATCGCGCTCGGCGAGAAATACGGTCTCGTGGCAAAGTCCGGCGCCACGTATAAGATGGGTCTGCCCGGTCAGGGCGACCAGAAGCTCGGCGTCGGCTACGACGCCACCCGCACCTTCCTCCACGACAACAAGGACGTTTCTAAAGAGCTCTTGAAGCAGATTAAGGCTAAGCTTGTCGAAAGTTAGGAGCGGGCGGGCTTGAGAACATCAACGAATAATCGGGTGATTTCGACGATCAGATAGAGGAACGATGCGAGCGTGAAAACGGCCAACACTTGCACGATAAAGCGCGTCTGTACGAAGGCGGCGACGAAGAAATCTGGAAGATGAACAAGATCGGCGGGCGCCACCCACACTTCCCTGCCGATGCCCCAGAGCGTAGCGATACCGGTGAGCAACGCTAACACTGCCGTCGAGATAATGAGTCGCAACACACGGATAAGGCGAACCCGCTGCATCACGATGCGCTCGATGTTGGTTTGGTCAGTCATGGGTTCCATAGTGTCACTACGAGTAGTGTTGGTCATCATACGCCTGTTTGAAAAGTTTTTTGGCGCGGTGCACGCGTGTCTTCACGGCCGGGATGGAGAGTTTCTCGCTCTCCGCGATCTCTTCCTGGCTCTTCCCCTCGATGAACTGCAAACGCAAAATCTTCGCCGCGGTTTCAGGCAGTCTCGCGAGCGCCGCAATGACTTCGTCTCGTATCGAAAGGTCCTCGAGGAATTCTGCGCGCGCGTCCGGCAACGATTCATAATGCTCGGGATCGAGCTCGGCGACTCTCCCCCGCTCGACTGTCTTTATCCGGTACTTCGTATAGGCCACACGGTTGAGGATCGTGTACGCCCACGATGAGAAGCGTGCACCCTCCTGCGGTTGGTACTTATCCGCATAGAGGTACATCTTGGTAAAGGCGTCTTGCACCGCCTCTTCTGCATCCTCAGGCGAACGCAGGATCGTCCGCGCTCTTCGGAGGAGGGCCGCTTCGTACCGGCGCACGAGTACCGCAAAAAGCGCCGGCTCCCGCTTAGCACGCGCGAGCACCTCGGCATCCGTGAGCGCGCTTATATCGATAGCATTACTTGAAAAACTCATCGTGTCTGCTATCATACGCTTTGTTACAGGAGCGACAACCTTCATAACCGCCGCAAGGCGTTTTTAGTTTCAACACATATGGCAGTCCTCGCTTACAACGAAATCCTTCCGAAGACCATCATCACCTACAACAACGAGCCGTACGAGGTGCTTTCCTCGCATGTCTTCCGCATGCAAATGAGGAAGCCGGTCAACCAGACCAAACTGCGGCACCTTGTTTCCGGCAAGGTTATCGAGATCTCCTTCCACCAAAATGAGACTGTGACCGAAGCCGATATCAATACGATACAGGCGACCTATCTCTACACCAACCGCGGGCTAAGCTGGTTTGCCGAAGCCGGCAATCCGAAGAATCGCTTCTCGTTTCCCGACGAGGCCGTGCACGACCAGGTGCAGTGGCTC
>Ga0209211_10005218_pt1 | contig 19606 bp, 22 predicted proteins | sample RifGroA2_FD_183992 | JGI IMG/M metagenome (GOLD analysis project Ga0209211, IMG submission 183992) | Groundwater microbial communities from Rifle, Colorado, USA - Groundwater A2 (SPAdes) (version 2) | ecosystem: Environmental > Aquatic > Deep subsurface > Groundwater | place: Rifle, Colorado...
CACCACTAGCTAAAACTGTCATATCTACTACCTCCTCTTGTTAATAATTTAATATAAACTGATTCATTATTTTTATTGTTTATAAAGTTATCTCTCATTTTTTTGCTATTCCATAACAAAAAAATCCGAAACATTTATATCTAACTTTCTTCTTAAAATCAAGCAAAAAGAGGTTTTTGTATGAATAAGGTAATTTTTGTAGTATGTGATGGTTTAGGAGACAGGCCAATAAAACAATTAAAGAATCTGACACCATTAGAAGCAGCAAAAACATCAAATCTTGATAAACTAGCAAAAGAAGGCATTACAGGTTTAGTACATACTGTTGGTTATGGTATAAGACCTGGAAGTGATGTTTCTCATCTTTCATTATTTGGGTATGATACAAAACAATGTTATAAAGGCAGAGGTATGTATGAAGCACTTGGTTTAGGGATGAAACTAAACAAAGGAGATGTTGCATTTCGCTGCAATCTCGCAACTGTCAAAAGCGATTTAACAATTGTTGACAGAAGAGCAGGAAGAATTGAATCAGCTGAACCTTTTATTAAAGAGTTAGATGGTGCGTTGATCAATGGAGTTAGATTTGCAATCCAGCCAGGTGTAATGCATAGAACAGCAGTTGTAATGTCAGGCTATAATTTAAGTTATAAAGTTTCTGATCCTGATCCACATGAAATTGATGTAAAAGCAAAGAAAGCAATGCCGCTTGATAATTCAAAAGAAGCTCAGTTTACAGCTGATGTATTAAATAGATTTATTGAATTTGCACATATTAAACTAAAGCAGAATCCATTAAACAAAGAACGCTCAAAGAAGAAATTGCCTGAGGCAAATTATTTACTATTGCGAGGCGCTGGTTATGTTGAAGAAGTTCAATCATTCTTTGATAAGTATAAACTATCAGCATGCTGTATTGCAGGCGCTCCATTATACAAAGGCATTGCAAAAGCTTTAGGCATGGATATAATTGAAGTAAAAGGTGCAACAGGAACATTACATACAGATTTAGAAGCAAAATTTACAGCAGCAAAAAATGCATTAAAAAGATATGATTTTGTTTTTGTCCATATTAAAGCAACTGACAGCTGCGGTGAAGATGGTAATTTCGCTGAAAAAAAAAAATTCATTGAAAAGATAGATAAAGCAATCAGAATTATTTCTAATTTAGATGATACACTTATTGTTGTAACAGCTGACCATTCAACTCCATGTACATTAAAAACGCATTCAGCTGATCCTGTACCAATATTGATGAATGGCATTGGTGTAAGAGTAGATGATGTAACTAAATTTGGAGAGCGGGCATGTGCAAATGGTGGATTAGGCCACATTATAGGATTAAATGTCATGCCTGAGATAATGAATCTACTAGGGAAGTCACAGTTGTATGGGAATTAGAGAATTCTTTCAGTAAAACATTTAAACAACTTCTTATTTATTAGCATTATGCAAGAAACAACTATCATAAACAAAATATACAATAAACTAAAAAATATTGAAAAAAATATGATCACGAGAAAAGATATGGATAAATTAGTTGATACTCTTGAAATTATGCAAAATCCTGATACAATGGAACAATTAAAAGCAAGCAATGAAGATAAAAAACAAGGAAGAATTAAAGTCATTACTTCTATGAAAGATTTATTGCGTGATATTAATGCCTGAATGGATTGTGCAAAGAACTGAAACATTTCTTAATTGTCTTAAAAAGCAAAGAAATAATCATGAACTTCTGTCTGAACTTGAGAAGAAATTGCAGAAACTAGAAGAAGAACCTTTGGCTGTTGGTGGAAATCTTGCAGGAAATCTTCATGGTTATCGTTCAACACGATTAGCAAGGAAATTTAGACTTATTTTTACTATTGATGAAAATAATAAGATAGTAACTCTTGAAGCGCTTGATCATAGAAAAGATGTTTATGATTAAAAGTAAAATTCTCTTTCAGTAAAACATTTAAACAACTTCTGAATTATATCTTTTTATGGAAATTCAAAAAGAGGTGACATTATGTGATGTATCTTTAACTGAAGGAACTATCTCAAGAGATGCTGCTATTTCTATACATGAACTACAGCAATCATCAAAAATAACATCACAAACACCATCACAGCTTCAATTCAAACGCATACAAAGCCCAAGTTCTATTAACACTTATAAGCAATGCCCAAGAAAATATTATTATCAATATATGGAAAAATTGCCGACTAAAACAAGCATTCATTTAGTGCGTGGAAAGTTAACGCATTCTGTATTAGAGGAGTTCTTTAAGATTAATGCTTCAATCATCACTGAAGATAATTATAATTATTTGCTGAAAATATTAATCAGCGACTTATTCAAAAAACATTGGGCAGCTTCTCAGCAGGAGCTTGACTCTCTTAATCTATCAACAGAAGATTATCTTTTTTATTTCAATGAAACACAAGATATGATTAATGATTGGTTAGAATTATTTATTGAAAAACTAAATAAGGAATTGCAGCAATATACATTACATGAAGCATTTAAACTTTTGACACCTATTACTGAAATAGAATATTCATCTGACATTCTTGGTGTACGTGGATTTGTCGACGCTATTTTTAAACATGACGAACATGTAAAGATTATAGATTATAAGACATCCAAGAAAGATCAGATTACTGAAGAATACAAATTGCAGCTTGGTATTTATGCATTGCTTTATCAGCAAAAACATGGAATAACTCCAAAACTTGTTGGTATTGATTTCTTGAGACACGGGGAAAGATTTCTAGAAGTAGATAATGCTCTTCTCAAGCTTGCAAAAAAAGAATGTGAACTGATACATATACGCACGAAGTCTGATGATATTAAAGAATATCCAAAAAAAATATCTTCACTTTGCAAATGGAGTACAGGACAATGTAATTTCTATTGTACATGTGTGAAGAGCGAATGAGGATATATCTATTGTATCTAAAATACCTTACAAAAATCAGAGTGTTCATGATAAAGTTTTTTTTACTGTTAAAAAAGTACCAAAATATCTAAAATCTAAGTATAAGGTAATGCTTGCATAAGTCTTCAAATACGCAACGGATATAAATTACCTGAAAAAGGACTTGGATTTTCTGCGTCTGGTAAGCGAAAATCCATAGCCTTATTATTATCTCTGTTGATAGTACAGTTGATAGTACAGTTGATAGTATATACCATGACAAAAGAGCAGGCAAAAAAATATGCTGATTTGCAGAGATTACATGATGCTATCTCTTCTGAGAGAAAGATAACAAGGATTGGTAATTCTATGGGATTGATTTTACCAGAGAGATTACAAGAATTTGGGATTAAGATAGGTAAAAAGATAAGAACAGAAGTAATAGATGATAAATCATTTAAGGTTGTGTTCGGTTAGATTTATCCACAACTTCTATCATTTATTATAATTTATCTAATCTTCCTAGAACATCTTTATTGACAGCATCAATTGATCTGCTTGCATCAACATCCATCAATAGCTTATGTTTTCTATAGTAATCGATCAATGGCTGTGTTTTCTCTTCATATACTTTTAATCTGTTTCTGACTGTTTCTTCTTTGTCATCATCACGAAGAATCAATGCACAATTGCAGGAATCACATACCTCTTTCTTTTTTGGAGGATTTGTCACAATATTATAAGTTGCGCCGCATTTGGTGCAGAATCTTCTTGTAGAGATTCTTTTAATTATATTTTCATCATCAACTGCAAAATTAATCACAGCAGTAAGCTTAAGCTTTAAAGCTGTCAGAAGACTGCCTAAACCATCTGCTTGTTTTATTGTTCTAGGAAAACCATCAAGAATAAAACCATTTTTGCAGTCTTTTTGAGAGATTCTGCTTTTTATAATTTCAATCATGATGTCATCTGAAACCAAATTGCCTGCATCTACAATTGTTTTTACTTTCTTGCCTAATTCACTACCTAATTTAATCTCATTTCTAATCATTTCGCCTGTAGAAATCTGAGGTATAGCCAATTTCTTCATTATTCTCTCTGCTTGCGTTCCTTTTCCTGAACCAGGAGGACCTAACATGATTAATATCATAGAAGGATAAAGCGATTGAACTTATTTATATAATTAACTCAAGATAAATAGTTTTATATACTTGTGGTGACTAAATAAATTATACATTACTTCTTTTTTTATAAATCTCTCATTAAAATATTTTTAAAACCACTAATTTTATAAAACCAAACAAAAACACTAACATTTTATGAAAATAGCAATCCTTACTGATTCATTCTATCCTGATTTTAATGGTTTAGTTTCTTCTTTAATCCAGACAACAAAAGCATTAGCAGAGAAAGGCCATCATATTTTGATAATAACAGCAAAATATCCTGAAAACAATGAGATTTTTATTCACAAAAATATAGAAATTGTGCGTTTATCATCAATTCCGCTTTTTACTTACAAAGGAATACGTATCATCCTGCCAAATAAAAAGAAAGTGATGAAAGAATTGAAATTATTTCATCCAGATATAATCCATGTTCATCAATTAGGTGTTACAACACCATACGCATTGAGATATGCAAGATTTCATACAATACCAATTATTGCAACGTTTCATTCACTATGTACAGAACAGATCGAATATATCATGCCGCATCGTTTGTTAGGCATACATCATCTATTTGAAAAGAAAAATGATATCAATAAAAATAACTTAACACGCTACCAAACAACAAAAAGTTTTGTCTGGAAAATATTAAAAAAATACTATTCAAGATTTAATCTAATAATAACTCCCTCGACTGCAATAAAAAACGAATTGATAGAGAAAGAGATTAATAAAAATATTGAAGTGATCTCTAACGGCATAAATCTAAATAAGTTTCCAGTAAAGACAGATTATTCGCAGAAAAACAAGATTCTGCATTTTGGAAGGATTTCATATGAAAGGAATGTTGACATTCTTGTAAAAGCATTTGACAATTTTCTCAAAAGAAATAATCAAAATCGAGAGGACATTGAACTGCATATCATTGGCAATGGTCCTGAATTTGAAAAAGTCAAGAGATTAATTAAAGAACTAAATAGAGAAGATTCAATTAAGATTTTTGGCTATCTTCCGCGAGAAACTATTATCAATGACTTCTTAACTAATTATGATTTTGCAATTACAGCTTCGACTATGGAAACGCAGTCAATGATGATTCTTGAAAGTTTTGCAGCAGGATTGCCTGTAATTGGCGTTGATAAATATGCAATTCCTGATTTAGTAAGGCATGAGTCTACTGGTTTTATTGCACGAGCTTTTGATATTGAAGAATTAGCATATTACATGGAAAAGATGTATGAATCTCAGCAGTTAAGGGAGATGCTCGGAGTAAACGCAAAAAAAGAAGCAGAAAAACATGAGCTATCAATCATCATTTCACAATTAGAAGCATTGTATAAGCGGATAATTGAAGAAAAAAGAATAATTGTTGAAGATAAATTATAGTATAACCTATTACTACTTTAATCTACATAAAATCCAATTCATCAGAACTAACGATGATTTCTTTTTTATTATAATTATTTTTGTCAAAGCTTTCCTTTTCAGTTTTCATCTGATATTTATTCTCCTTTTTGATCTCTTTTTCATTCTCATCTGCATCCAGCATTTCAAACAATGTTGGAATTTTCTCTTTTTTTACAGCATTCTGCTGTGATTTCACTGAACATTCTTTCATAATCTGGTTTTCACTTTTTTTGTTTGTTCTGATAGAACTCAATAAGTCAAGCATATCATCATTGTTTGCTTTTCTATTAAAGACTTGGTTGCTTTTATTCTTTTGGTTTCTCTCAACTTTAGTAATATCATTCAGCTGATTTACTTCCAAAGCTTTCTTCATGCTGATTATGCCGCAGTTAATGCATGTAAAGAAACTGCCAAATTTACCGTGCATTAAATCAATAAACTTTCCGCAGCTGCACTTGACATTTTCAAAATAATTATCTCTATGTTTGAGACACACAGGTACTTTTTGATAGTTTTCTGTCAAAGCAACACCTTGACACCATGGACATTTTTTTATTTGTGATTGACCGTATCTTTTTGGAATAAACATAATCTTTACCTTCTAACCTTTTCTCTGTTTTCTCTATCTTACCTCTTTATAGGCAATTTTCTTTCTCCTAAAAAAAGCAAAGACCTGCTTAAACAAAGTTTTCAGATAGCCTTCTTTTTCAAATCTTCTCATTGATGTTTTGATAAAACTGTCAGTTATATATTTTACCTTTCCTTGTTTTTTTAATCCTAAGATAAAATAAGTATCTTCAGCAACATTTAAATCAGTTCTGAATTTTGGAAAATATCCAGCTTTGCAGAACATTATGCCTGAAGCAGTTAGAAAGATATATTTAGTAATATGCCCTAGCCGCCAAATTAATTTATGTTTGAATTTATTTTCTAATGGCGATGTTTTCACTGTTCCTCCAATATATCCTTTTCTTGTCCAATAAACAATTTTCTCAATCAGAAATTTATCTGCAATACAATCTGCATCAAGAAAAACAAATATCTCTCCTTCAGCATTTCTGACTCCATAGTTACGGTTAAGAGAGACATTTGGCAGTGTTGTATCATAAACCTTATTTGTATATTTTGAGGCAATTGCATGCGTCTTATCTTTACAATTATTACAAACTACAATTATCTCAATATTCTTGTAGCTTTGTGTTTTGATTGATTTCAGTGTTTGCTCTATGTAGTTCTCTTCATTTCTTGCTGGGATAATTACTGAAATAAGTTGGTTTCTACAAATAATCTCCACATTCTTGTTTTTATTCTTTTCCATTATAACGTACCTTCTAATTTATTTTTCTAATTATTTCCCAACGTCCGTCTTTGTCTGGTCATATCATTTTAATTAAACATTTCTTCTTGAGGTTTGCAATAATTAATTGAATTATCTTTCTCTGGTTTTCACCCAACTTTTCATTCATCACTGTTCTGTTGAGTATTACTCTCTTCCAAGATTAGAACTTACACTTTCTTTAAACTCTAAAGTAAGTCCTTCACCTGTCTTAATTAATTCTAAAAGTTCTTTTTTATCCATATTTACACCTTAGTTCTAACAAATTGTTCAATAATCTTCGCCAATTCAATAGATTTTCTCATTGGTACAAGGTGGTCTGTTTTCTTCATGATATGCAATTGTGAGCTTCTAATATTCTTATGCAGATCCAATGCACTTTTTCGAAGCAATACCTTATCATCTTCACCAATAATTACAAGTGTTGGTCTGTTTATTGCTGGCAGATACTTTTTCATGTTATAATGAAGCATTGCAAGTATTGTATATGCATATGCTGTCAGTGATGTTGTTTGCAAATCATAATAAACAATAGTAAATGCATTATGCTTATGCAATTTGCTAAAATCAATATATGGCTTGTTTTTCCTTGAGAAAGGCGTTGTGGCATAACCTATGATAGTTGTTGTGAGCTTGTAAAAGAAACTTGGCAAATATCTCATTAATGAATATTGGTATCTCACAAAACTAGCAGGTGTTGTTCCAATCAGGACAAATGCTTTTGCTTTTTCAGGAAATAATTTCTCATAGATTAAAGCAACCATTCCACCAAGACAATGCCCAACAAAAATGGAATTATTAATCTTTTCTTTTTCGAGAATGCAGTCAATATCTTTTGCAAAATATTCTAGTTTATATCTTGATTTTTGTTTTACAGTAGATGATTTTCCATGTCCATATAAATCAATTGCAATAGTTGAGTATCTTTTCTTATGAAAGTATTGAACAACATTGTTCCATATAGTATGGTTGCCAGACAGCCCATGTATAAATACCAGTGTTGGCTTGTTTTTGTTGTTAAATCTCTTATGTTTATAATAAATTATATTATTATCATACGTTTGTATTGTTTTTTCCTTCATATTATCATCTTTTATTATTATCAGCATATTCCTTTTTAAATATTAGTATTTTAGATTTAGATTATGAAACGCAAACAAAATCATTCTACTAGCTTCAGATACTTGCCAGCCCATAACATTCCTTCATCAGCATGATATAAGAATGTCTTATACACTTTGCCGTCTACATTATATACCTCTAAGAAATTCTGATCTTCAGCAATCTTCTCTTTATATAATTCTAAATATCTCTCAAGCAATTTTTTATCATCTTTATCATATTCTGCAATAACATCAAGATAACATAATCCTAAATGCATCCAGATTGTATCTCCTTCATAATTTGGAGCAAGTAGTTTCTGTAGAAAGAGATATTTTCCTTTTGTTTTCTCAGTTGTATATCTTAATGGAAAAGATTTGTCTAATCCATTAGTTTGTATTGCAGCCAAGCATGAGCTAAACATCTTTTTGGATTCAGCATCCTTTGTTATGTCAAAGATCCTGCACCAGAATGGAAATACATTTGCATCTCCAGCAGTATAATCTTTGTCATACAACCCATCATTAAAATAGCTGCCATTCCAGAAATACTTTTTAAGTAAAGCAGGATAATCATATCTTAAAAGTGGATTATCTAGCTCAATTTTTAGTTCTTTTCTAATCAGTTCAATCTCTTGTTTGATCATTGCAGCCATACAATTGTTGTAACAGGAAGATTTTACTTTGCTGTGATCTTTCATTGAAGAATATTGCTTATTATTTACCAATCCATTATTCTTGTCAATTGCAGTGTTATAAAACAGCTGAATCTGTTGATTTAGAAATGGTTTGTACACCTCAATGAAATATCTTAGCTGAGAAACACGCAGGCAGTATAATAAAAAAGCTAAACTGTCAGGAGAATAATAAAACATATCAACTGCTTTTTCTGTTCTGGTTATTGTTGTTGTTATTTTGTTTTCTCGCTGATAAATATTCAAAGCATACTGCAATGTTTTTTCAACTTGTTCTTTATATCCTAATCTCAACAAAGCTTCACAACATATCCCAAAGTCTCTCATATAAAATACATCAAAATGCCCTGTACTTGTCTGAAAATAAGTTCCATTAAAGCAGTTATCTACAATTTGTCTGCAGATTTCTTCATCATCTCCTTTATATTGTCTTATTTTAAAAAATCTAAGCTTTTGTCTTCTAAGAAACATTTTCATTGCTTCATGTAGTATTAAACATTTATTCATATTGTAGTATAAAGAGCTAATCTTTAAATATGTTGGCACATTTTAGTGTAAAGAATGCGGTTATAATGAGCCAGTGGCCTAGTTTGGATAAGGCAGCAGCCTCCTAAGCAATGAACTAATATTCAAAGTAGAAAGTTGCAGATCGGGAGTTCAAATCTTCCCTGGCTCGTTTTTTTTGTTTTTTAAATAGTTGACTGAGCGTTAGCGAAGGAAATGTCTTTTGATCAAACTTTTTGTAAAAGTTTGCGGCGAGTTCAAATCTTCCCTGGCTCGTTTTTTTATAGTTATTTCTGTTCTTTTTGAATTATTTTTTCAATTTCCTCTTGAATATGCAATATAAACATAAAAGGATCTTTATTTATATTATCCTTGCCTCTTCTTGAAGAATTCTCTTTCTGAGTAGTGGATGAATCTGCTTATATTCCACAATATCCACTTTCTTTTTTAGGTTTTTCTCTAATTCCTGCTGTAATTTAACTATATCAAGTAGACTTACACTTTTATTTTTAATCTCTATTAACAAATCTATATCACTTTTTTGCTTTTGTTTATATTTCTTATTTAATATAAAAATTTCGAAACAAAATCCTTAAACAATCATATATAATGCTGGACATAAGTAACTCATATGAATTGTTATGTCCAGCAAACATTAGTAAGCGATTTATTTTGTGATTTACTTTTGTCGCTTACTAATAAGTAAAAATCCCAATCGCAGCAAGCTGCGGGGCATTCAATAACAAAAAAGGGATTTTTACTCTTAAAAATGGGTCGCAGCAGAGCTGCGTGGTATTAAACCCATTTTTTTTGAATCAAAAACTTTATAAATATAAATATAACTATAATTATAATATGGCTACAACAATACAGATATCAGACGGAACAAAGCAATTGCTTGAGAGAGCAAAAGCAGAAGAAGATGCTTCAAGTTATGATGAAGTAATTAAGAAACTTCTTCAGAAATATACAAATGTACCAAAAACAATGTTTGGTTGCGGAAAAGGGATGAAATCTTGGTCAAAAAAAGATAGGATGATGCTTAATGAGCTATAAATATCTGATTGACAGTTCAGCATGGCTTGAATATTCGATTGCTAGCAGCAAAGGTTTAAGCGTTAAAGATATTATAGAGAATGAGATGATTGCAACATCAGTTTTAGCAATTGCTGAATTAGCCGATAGATTTGAAAGAGACAATAAGAGTTTTGAGCAATTTCTCTTATTTATACAAAGCAGGGCTGCAATATTGCCGCTAACAATTGATATCTGTATACAGGCAGCAAAAACAAAAAAGATAAAAAGAGCAAAATATCCTAAATTTAGATTAGCTGATGCAATTCACTTAACAACTTCAATTAAAGAAGGAGCAATATTCATTACAGCAGATAATGATTTCAGAAATGAAACAAATGTAATGATGATATGATATTAACATTTCATCAACAATAATAAAAAAAGAGGCTAAATATGTTAGAACTATCATTTGACTGGTCGACATTCATAAAATCATTTCTGGCAATCTTTGTTATAATGGACACTCTTGGCAATGTACCTATATTTATGCTATTTACTGAAAAATATACTAAGAAACATCGAGTAAAGAGTGCAAATGAGGCGTTTTATGTTGCAACATTAATTTTAATATTATTCCTCTTTTTTGGAATGGGAATCCTTAATTTGTTTAACATCTCTTTGAGTGACTTCAAGATTGGCGGAGGGATTTTGATTCTATTGATAGGCTTGAAGATTTGCTTAGGCATCCATCTTAAAGAGGAAAGAGCTAAGAGCTATGACATAGCTGTTGTTCCGATGGCAATTCCATTGATTGTTGGTCCAGGCACAATAACAACTGCAATTATTCTGGTTCAGCAATATGGCTTTTTTATTCCATTATTAGCAGCGCTTGCTAATTTATTATTTACCTGGTTTGCTTTGAGAAATACAGAATTATTATTTAGAATATTTGGCAAACAGGGAAGTGATGCAATTTCTAGATTAATGGGCTTAATTATCCTAGCTATAGGTGTTTCATTTATTACGTCTGGATGGCTGGGATAATCTAAAATGACAATTAGCATAGATTACGCAAATAAAGGAGATGTTATGTCTATAGACTATCAACTTAATAACGCAGAATTTTATGCTGAAAAAATTGGGAAGGGCATTTCTGCTGATATAATTGCTAAAATAAAAATAATAGGGTATGCAAAAAAGCCATAATTGCTTGCAATTAATTTCTTTTCATCTTTTTTTCTATATCTTTAAGATCAAATAAAAACACATTTTTATGTTGATTTTTGTTTTTAAATGATTTTGCAAAAATAACAAAATATTCTTTCCTTGATTGGTTATTCCATTGCACTAACGTTGATTTTTGCTGCAGTTTGAATAAAATTTCATCACTGTTAACCGATTCTTTCCATTTACATTCGCAAAAGAATATCTCTTTATTTGTATGATGGTAAGCAACAATATCAATCTCATTTTCTTTATCCCACCATGTTCCTATATTTGTAAATGATATTGGTTGATTTGTAATAAGAAATTGTTTACAAATATCTTCAAATACAAATCCAATATAGGAGTTTACTTCTCTCATAATTCTTTTAATATCTTCTTCATTTTCAATTTCTATCGAAGAACGATTTGGAAATACAAAATGATGCCAGAAAGATAAGAAATTGTCATTAATTTTGTAAATTGCACCTCTATATGAATCTTTATCCTCTGTAATTGGAACTATTCTTTTCATAAGGCGTAATTCAATAAGAATATCAACATATCTGCTAAGTATTTTTGTTTCAATACCTGTAAAATTAGAGATTTCATTTAATTTTGTGTTGCCAAAAGATATTGCCTTTAATATGTCAATATATGTTGAAGGATCTTTAAATTCTTGGCTGAGTAAAAATTGACCTTCTTGATAAAAAAAACCATCTTTATAAAAAAACTTTTTCTTTAGAAACTGAATAAAAGGTTGATCTATTTGAAGAAGATATTGTGGGATTCCTCCTGTAACTGAATATAGGGCAATTGATTCTTCAAAAGTTGTTTTCATGAATTCAATAGAATGTGAAAATAATAATGGTTCTAATTGAATCTGCGCTGTTCTTCTTCCATAAAGAGGAGATTCCTCAGCTAATATTTCTTTGATAATTAATCCCACTAATGAACCAGAAAGGATAAGTATGATATTTGTTTTTGATAAAAATTGATCCCAGAATTTCTGCAGATATGAAACAAAAGAAGAATTATTTTTAATAAGAAAAGTAACTTCATCAATAACGATAATCATCTTTTTATCTTTCGGAAGAATCTTTTCTAGATAAGAGAATAATTGCTTCCAATCAGTTAGTTCAAGAGTTAAAATAAGTTCATCATTTAATTTTCTACCTATGAGTGTTTTTAATTCTTTAATTTGCTGCGCTTCTGATTCCAGCGCAGCTAAATAATAAACTGAATCCTTATCCTTGATAAACTCCTCAATAAGACGCGTCTTTCCAACTCTTCTTCTCCCATAGATAACAATAAAGCGAGCTCCTTTATGAGTAAATTCTTCATCTAACAATTGCATTTCTTTAGTTCTGTTTACAAACATATCTAATCACAATTAGTCTAATTTAGATTAGATTATTTAAATGTTTCGATAATGATTTCAGGATTAAATTGTGGAGATTAGTTTTATACAGGATTACCTTTTACTTTTCATAGAACTGGCAATGATTATACAATAACAACGGTTTCAGGCAATATTGTAAGGAGATAAAAACAGATAAGAATATACCACTTAATTTTTCTTCATTTATTCAATAGATTTACTTTTGATTTACTTTTTCAATATACCATATCCAATTAATCTAAACCTATTATCTAATCTCCGAGAAATAGTTATTCTTGAACCATATTCGCAGCAGATCGGCAGCTTTAATTTGCAGGTGATTGAGTTCTTTCCGAATTCTGTAACAATACCAACTGTTGCAGCTGAATTTACATTTAACATCAATGGCTCTAATTTCTTGATCGGCTCTACTACAACATCATCTTTTGTTCCAACAACTCTTTCTAGCAGATGAACTTCTAATTTTATTTCACTTAGTGTAATTGGCAGCTTATCTGAATATCCGACAACATTTCCTGTTAATTTATCAGATTTTACAATTGATGGATCCAATGTTGTTTGTACTGCAATTGATCCTCCTGGATATGCCTCTTGAATTGCCTGCTCGCCTGTCATCAAAGAGATTATTTTCGTGCGTATTGGTTTGTATACCTTTTGGTTTCTTTCTTCAACTTCATATCCTGGTTTTATCTCGATTTGATCGCCAATTGCTAATTTTCCCTGTATTAAACTGCCGCCAAGAACTCCACCAATTAGTTTCATCAGATCAGCTCCTGGTTTGTTTATATCAAAACTTCGTGCTACAAACATTACAGGATCTTTTGTTTCATCGCGATATGGTGTTGGGACAATCTCTTCAATTGCTGCAATTAATCTATCAACATTTACTCCTTTTTGCGCAGATATTGGGATAATTGGAGCATTTTCAAAAAAAGTACCTTTTAATAGCTCTTTTATCTGTTTATAATTTTTTAATGCTTTTTCTTTATCAATCAGATCGATTTTATTTTGTACAATAACAATATTTTTGATTCCTATAATCTCAAGTGCCATTAAATGTTCTCGAGTTTGCGGCTGAGGACAATTTTCATTTGCTGCAATAAGAAGCAATGCACCATCCATGATAGTAGCTCCAGACAGCATTGTTGCCATCAAACTTTCGTGTCCAGGTGCATCAACAAAACTAACTTTTCTAATTGGTTTAGTTTCTCCGCCGCATTCACATTTTTGTTGTGTTGCAAACATATTGCATTGTACACATTTTCTAAATATAGAATTTGCATATCCTAATCTGATTGTGATTCCACGCTTAATCTCTTCTGAATGAGTATCTGTCCACTTTCCTGTTAATCTTTCAGTCAATGTTGTTTTTCCATGATCAACATGTCCAACAAGCCCAATATTAACAACAGGCTGACCGTTGACAATTTCTTCTTCAGTAAGAACTTTTGGCTTTTTTAATATTAAAGAATCCTTAGTTTCAACCACATTTTCAGGTTGTTTTTGTTCTTTTGCATTTTTCTTGTTTTTCTTAACCATTTACTATCGTAGATAAAGAAGAGGTATATAAATGTAATTGTGAAATCAAGTCAGAAATAATCTTGTAGACTATATCTCTCAGGAATCAACGTTTTTTGCTGCAATTCATGTAATGATCCTAAATAATATTCACATATCGTTAAATAACCTTCTTTCATTCTTCTCTTAAAGTTAATTATTTCACAAATTCATTTTCCATATTCTTCATCACTACCAGCTATAAATCTGTTAGAACTAATTTTTACTTCATTGCCTTTATTATTTTTATATTTAAGTGTTGCAGCAGGCAATGTAAGTGTACCTAAAATCTTGAGTTTTGATTTGATATTATAACTGATGATTCTTTCTTCATATGGTTCAACAACAGGAAGCTCCCATTTAACTAATGTTCCTTTTAATTCATGATTTACAACTTTGTCAGGATGCAATGTACCAACAACATATTCTTTCTCTAATTCAGCTATATGCGGCACTCTATCAATTACTTTAACATGCTCTATTAATTTATTTGTTCTGTTTTTTATATGGATAAGTACTTTTAGATGTGAAATTCCTTCATCATTTTTTGAAGCTCTGACAATGCGTGATTCTTTAGTGATTAACATAGGGCTTCTAAAGACATAATAACTTACAATCAATAAGATAAGTATAAGAATTATTAGAACAATATATCTGTAATTAGTGACCATTGTTATTGTTACAGATCCTTGCGGATGTACAGTAATCTCCCATACATATTCTCTCACTCCATTTTCAACAACTTTAACTGCATCAGGAGTTGTTGATGAAAATAATTGTTCCAGTACAGATGTTGATACTATTAGCTTTTTCTTATTTGCAACATTGCCTTCATTAGTATATGTAATTGAACGAGTATATTTCAAAAAAGAATCATCTTTCTGAACATTTTCTTTGAGATTTGAATATCCGATAATCTCAATATCTTTTGCAGTAGGTTTGAAATCAACGCCATTCGCAAAAACTGTTACAGTTATTGTATCTTTAGTTGGCTGCATCAATGGATCATATTTCACAGAAATCCTTTCTGTTTTTTTTTCTAACGGACCAAGTGTTGTTTCTTTTACAGTTGAGAAATGCATACTTGTTACAACAATAGTTAAATTCTTTATATCAAGCTTGTTTCTATTCAAAAAGTCAATCTCAATTGTTGCTTCTTCTTTTGGATTTATTTTATATGGTATGTCAACATCAAGATTGATTACAGGCGAATATTCAGTAAAATCTTTTGAAGGATTTCGCAATAACACTGGCAAAATGTCTACAATACTTGAACCTGTGTTCTTTGATACTGCAATGATATTAAAATCATGCGGTCCAAACTCATATTCAGGAACAGGTGTTATATATAAAAAGAACTTAACAGATGTATTTGCCTTCAATGTAATTCCTGAGAGATAAGACATAGGGTCTGTTTCAACACTCCATCTTGGTGTATTTGTAAATGAAAGTGTATATTGATCTTCAATTGCTTGTTTGTTGATAATTGTTATTTCATATTTTCCCTGCTGAGTTGGATAAAAGTTCTTTATAATTGGATTAACTTGTATATCAAAATTAAGAGCTGCAGATACGCTGATTGAAGATATTATAAGTATAATTAGCAGAAAAATACTTCCAACAAACAACCTCATCTTTTTGAAAGACATTCAATCACCTGCAATTTATTTTTTCTAGTCTTACTTATTTAAATAGCTTTCGAATGAGAATAATGATCTTATGTTTCAAACATGTTGTACACTACTCATAAGGACTCATAACTGCAGTTCTAACTCACTTTTTTTTGAAAAGTTGTGCGACTAACCAATTACCAAACACCTCAACTCACTACCTTACTCACATGTCCAGATTTATTTAGACGAATGATATTTTGAACATCACCAGCCTTTTTACAAAAAAGTCTGGCCAAAAAGAAACTAAGCACAACTTTTCAAAAAAAAGTTGTGCGACTAACCAATTACCAAACACCTCAACTCACTACCTTACTCACATGTCCAGATTTATTTAGACGAATGATATTCTGAACAAAACTCTCAATCTTTGCTTCATGGCTTACAATGATTACTTGCTTAACATTGATCTGATCAAGAACATCTTTCATTTTATCCAATTGTTCATAGCTAAAGCCTTCTGTTGGTTCGTCTAAGATAATTATATCTTTTGTCATCACTGAACTTACATAATCATTCACTACTTTATTTAATGCTAATCTATATGCAAGAGCAACTGCAGTTTTTTCTCCGCCAGATAAATATTCAAAGCTTGTATCATAACCATTTTGGTGGATTATTGGTGTGAAATCTTCATCTAATCTAATTGTAACTGATTCATCATCCATAAGTGTAGTGAACCATGTAATAAAGCATTCATTGAATTCTCTATAAATTGTAAGCATGATCTGTTTTTCAAGCAATACTGTAAGAGGTGTGAATTTATCAGAAAACCAATTGATAAGATTGTTAACTGCAGCAATTTTCTCTTTAATTTTATTTTTGTCCTCAATCTCTTTGTTGATTCGTTCAATATCTTTGTCAAGAAATTGCGCTTCAGTTGTTTGCTTTGTCAATTCTGATGAAACTGTTTTTTCGTCAATAATCATTTTTTCAAGTAATTTTCTCTTTTCTAAGAACTCACTGTTTAATTTGTCAATATCTTTGATCAGCAGTTGTTTTTGTTCAATAAATAAATGCAGATCTTTTTCTTGTTTTTCATATTGCTGCAATAGTTCATTTATTTTTGAGACAAACACCTGCTTTTCAGTGATCATTGCAGAGATAAGCTGCAGCTCCTGCAGTGATTGTTCATACTTTCTTACAAGCTCTAATAATTTGTTGTTCTCAATTATCTTTTCATATAGAACCTCTCCATTAAAAATTTGTTCAATAAGAATCTTTATCTCTTTTCTTTCTCTTTCTATCTGCATAACTTCTTTTTCTTTTTCATGAAGAAGAGCAGTTTTCTCCTCTAATTGCCTTATCTCTTGATTCAATAGAATATATTCCCTCTCATCTATCAGCAGCTGCTTCATTCTTTCCTGTAACTCTCCAAAAGATTTCTGATTTTTTGTTTTCTGCTGCAATAATATCTCTTTTCTCTCAAGCAGCTCTTTCTTTTTCTGCTCTGCATCAAGAGCTGCTTTTTCTTTATAATCATCAGTGATTGTCTGCAGGCATGTAAAACATTTGTTAAGAGCTTTGATATTATCAATACTTGTCTGGATGATAGCTGCTGTTGTTTCAACCTCTGATAATTGCAGCAACAGCTTCTGCAGCATCTGCTCTCTCGCAGCAATCTCATCCTGTAGCTGTTCTTTTTGTTCAATATTTTTCTGGAGTGTATCTTTTCTTTCTTTCTTCTTGCTGAAAACAACAATCTGCTGCTTATATTTTCCAATTTCACTGTCTGCATATAGCAGCCTTTTTTCTGCAAATTCCTGCTGCTGCTGGAGTTTAATCAATTGCTCTTTTATCTGCATTAATTCAGCTTCATCTCTTTTTATTTCAGTTATTATCTCATCTTTACTTTTTTTAGTTATTTTTTCAATCTTTATTTCCTTCTTTTTCTTTTCTAACTCAGTCAGCTGCTGAGATGTTTCTTGAATATGCTGTTTATCTTTTTTTATCAAAGAATGCAGATTATTCAGCTTTTCTTTCTCAACTGCAATTTCGTTTGCAAGTCTCTTCTGTTCATTAATTATAAGCAAACATTCCTCAACAGCTTTATTCTGCAATTGTATTATATCAGTTATTTCTTTTAGTTTTTTTTTCAACACAACAATATCTGAAACAAGATTGCTTTTCTTTACTATATATTGTTGCAGCAAACTCTGTTTCTCAAATAGATACTCTACTTGTTGCTCATATAGCTGCTTATGAGTTTTATAATCCTTAATCACTATCTGCAGATTCTCTCTCACTTTTTTATACTTGTCAAGATTAAACAGTTTTCTGAGTGTTTCTAATCTATATTCTTTATCTTCCTGCAGAATCATCTTCATTGCATCTTGCGGTGTATAAACAGTATATCGAAATAAAATATCTCTGCTTTTAGAAACCAATGATAAAGGATAACCAAGCAATTCAAGAATCTTAGTCTTCAATTCAACAGCTGTACAATCAATACGTTCATTATTAATCATAATATAACCTTGCTCCTGCTTAACTGCATTTGATCTTCGTAAGAATCGCTTGACAACAATCTTTTTTTGTTCAATATCAAAACAAAGTTCAATATTTCCTTCATGTTTTCCATGTCTTAAGAGGGAATCTCCAGTAAGATCATTTTTATTAAACCCAAACAGTGCAAATTCTATTGCAAGCAAAATTGTAGTCTTTCCAGAGCCAATATCTCCAGACAGCAGTACAGAGCCTTCTGGAAAAACAATCTCTTCTTCAAGATAGGAGCGAATATTCTGCAGTTTTAGCCAACGAAGTATCATGGAAAATGGGGAATATTGTTGATTATAAATATGTTATTGTCAAAAAATTTATTAGTATACCATACTTACTATTCTTACAATGAATCAAGAATTGATAATTTATTTAGGGGATAGAATTATTATAAGAAAGGCGCACTTTAATCATTTTTTCCTCTCATACAATCCAATCAACTCAGCTTTTGCAAGAATATGTTCTTCCATAGCAGTTTCAACTTCTTTTTTAGTTGAACCTTCTTTTAGAGAAAGCATTGTATCTAATGCATACAATTTAAAGAAATAATGATGTTCTCTATCTGGTGGACAAGGACTGCCATAAGCTTTTTTCCCAGCTGTATTTACACCAAGCAATCCTTTTGGATTATTTCCTTCAGTTACTTCTCTTGTTTCTGGAGGAATATTAAACACAATCCAATGATCCCAAACTTGAATGCTATACTTTTCTTTGACAAACGCTGGAATATCTGGATCATCCATTATCAGTACTAAGCTTTTCGCATTTTCTGGAACATCTTTAAATTCTAAAGCTGGATTTGTATTATTTCCATCGCATGTAAATTCTGAAGGAATTGATTTTCCATGTTCAAATGATTTGCTGGTTATTCTCATGGTCTCACCTTTATTTGTAATAGTTTCTTTTTCAATAATGCATCCAATTAACGAGAAGAATAGTAATAAACAGAAAATTTCGACGACATTTTTATTAATATTATTCTTCATCAATCTTTTCATCATGTTGTCGTTTTCCATTTTTTGCCATGTTTATAGAGATTTTTCAGGTTAAACATTTTTTCTATAGTTTTCCAAAATTTTTCATTAGTCATTTCATTTTCAATCATATGTATTATTAAGTATATTTATTATATAAAGTTTCT
>Ga0209211_10005219_pt1 | contig 19605 bp, 18 predicted proteins | sample RifGroA2_FD_183992 | JGI IMG/M metagenome (GOLD analysis project Ga0209211, IMG submission 183992) | Groundwater microbial communities from Rifle, Colorado, USA - Groundwater A2 (SPAdes) (version 2) | ecosystem: Environmental > Aquatic > Deep subsurface > Groundwater | place: Rifle, Colorado...
CTTTCTTGCTGTGGAGAGACTTCGAGAGGAAGCCGGGCCAACAATACGCCGCAAGAGAACTGCAACAGTCCGTACTTGCGAGCCGACCAGATCGAGCCAATGGTTTGAAACACGGTAAAGTCGATCGTGGAAAATCCGGAAGAGGTTTTTAATACCTTCCGTGACGAATCAATCCTGAACGAGGAACGAGCTAAAAGTATCGAAGGTCGATTGGATTATATCAGTGATGCGATCAAGAAACTGGAAGTGGCCAAGAAACGAATTACCGAAGCCTTCAAAGCCGAGGCAATGACGCTTCCGGAATTTAGAAAGATTGATCTGTTCAAAGAAACCTGCCATAAGTTTTTGAGTAAAATAAACGATCCGAAAATCGTGACAGAACGGCTGAAAAAAGATATAATAAAACTCGTTATTGATGAAGTGGTGATTGAAGGCGAGAGCGTCAAGATTTTTGCCACCATCCCTCTGCCGAATAAGATTCACGAACGGGAAATGGACCCGACTTCGCCAAGGCTACGACGGGCAGGCAAAACTGACATTCCCGGCCCGCTTCGCCGGAGCTCCAGCGAGGCGAGTACTTTTTCCACCAGAGGCGGATCCGCCTTGGGCGGAAATGCTACTAATGGAGCCACCTTAGGCCCGGTGAACGAAACGAATATGGCCAGAATTTGGAATAAACACAAACAATCAAATACCCCTCTTAAAAGAAAGGTCTTCGTCGGGCTTTCGGGCGGAGTGGACTCTTCGGTCAGTTGCGCTTTGCTTTTAGAACAGGGTTACGACGTTGAGGCGGTTTTTATGAAGAACTGGATGCCGCGGTCGGCAGCGGAAGGTTTGCTGATGTGCCCGCTTGCGGCTGACGAAAAGGACGCCCGGGTGGTGGCGAGCCAGCTGGGCATTAATTTTTCCACCGTCAGCTTTGAAAAAGACTACCGTGAGCGCGTGATTGATTATCTTTTCGCGGAATACCTGGCCGGACGCACTCCCAATCCGGACATTTTGTGCAACAGCCAGGTTAAGTTTAAGGTTTTTTTGGAGTACGCCCTTAAGCGAGGGGCGGATTATGTGGCCACGGGGCATTATGTGAGAAAATTTCCAAATTCTAAATTTCAAATTCAAAGCAAATCAAAATTACAAAACCAAAATTTTCAATTATTGAAAGGCAAAGATAATAATAAAGATCAGTCTTATTTTTTGTATCAGATAAACCAGGTGCAGTTAAAGCATTGTTTGTTTCCCATCGGCGAATATGAAAAACCGGCAGTGAGAAAATTGGCGAAAAAGTTCGGCTTGGCCACGGCGCAAAAGCCCGACAGCCAGGGCATTTGTTTTGTGGGGGAGGTGCAGATCAAGGAATTTTTAAAAACAAGGATACCGTCCCAAACAGGGGAGGTGGTAACTACTGACGGCAAAATTATCGGTCAGCATGAGGGCGTTTGGTATTACACCATCGGCCAGAGGCGCGGCCTTGGCGTTGGCGGGGGTCTGCCATACTACGTTGTTAATAAGGATTTGGCTAACAATCAGCTGATTGTGGCGCGAGGGGATCAGGACGAGGCTTTATTTAAGGACGAACTTTTGGTTTCCGGGATTCATTGGATTGCTGGAAAAGAGCCGGAATTTCCGCTACAATGTAAGGCAAAGATACGTTACCGCCAGGCGGAACAGGAGTGCTTGGTTAATCGGTCCGGCCTTAATGGGGCTGGCTTGAGGGTGATTTTTAAGGACAAGCAACGGGCCGTCACCCCCGGGCAGTTTATTGTTTTTTATCAGGCTGAGGTTTGTCTGGGCGGCGGCATGATTATGAATTTTTGATTTCTTGAAAAATTATTAAAATTATGACAAACTGGCTCCAGCACCCAAGCAAATATTTTGTTACATCGGTTATTTATATTATTTTGTTCGCCTGCCTGGTTTTTTTCGCTTTTGGCGATTATCTGACTTTGGCCGGCTACGTGCTGACGATTTTGCTTATAATTTTTCCCCAGTATCTGTACAGCCGCTCGCCGCGCGTGCGCAAAAATATCAGCCAGAATTTAATTGATGTCCTCCAATTAGTCATCGCTTTCGCCTCTTTTACCAATTTGCTGGGTTCGCTGTATTTGTATAAGTTGTCGCCTGACTGTCAGTATGATTTGTTGATTCATTTTTTAAATCCGATTTTGATATTTACCGTGACGCCCATTTGGGTGATTATTTTTCAGCAACATTTTTTCCGCCATATCCACCTAGTTTTCACTTTGATCGGTAATTTTATTCTGGTGATTTTCGGTTCGTTCCTCTGGGAGTTTTATGAAAGCCTGATTGATTCCCTTTTCACCGCGGCCACGATGTTCGGGCAAATCGGCGAGGTTTATCTGGATACTTTATCCGATTTGCTGGCGGATTTTGCCGGCGGCCTGGTGGCCAGCTTGCTGGTGTGGAAATATTTTTACCGTTATTTATTGAATAATACCGTTAAGCAAAACAATCATGACAATTGATCAGATTAGAAAAAAATATTTGGATTTTTTTGCCTCTAAGGGCCATGCAGTTATTCCTTCGGCTTCGTTAATTCCGGAAAACGATTCTTCGGTTTTGTTTACCATGGCCGGCATGCATCCTTTAGTGCCGTTTCTGATGGGCGAAAGCCATCCAGCGGGCAGGCGTTTGATGGACGCCCAAAAATGCATTAGAACCGGCGATATTGACGAAGTAGGTGATAAGAGCCATCTAACTTTTTTTGAAATGATGGGCAACTGGAGTTTGGGCGATTATTGGAAAAAGGAAGCTATTGCCTGGTCGTTCGAATTTTTGACTTCGGTAGCTTGGCTGAACCTTGATAAAAATAAGTTGGCGGTCAGCGTTTTTGCCGGAGACGAAGACAGTCCGTTTGATGAAGAATCTTATAATCTTTGGGTAGAACAGGGCATAAGCCGGGAGAGAATTGCTAAATTGGGCAAAGATGATAACTGGTGGCCGGCCGGGGGTAAAAGTACCGGACCGCAGGGCCCGGATACGGAAGTTTTTTATTGGATTGGTAACAGTGAGGCTCCAGCCGAATTTGATGCCAATGACGAGCAGTGGGTGGAAATTTGGAACAATGTTTTTATGCAGTCTGAGCGGACTAAAGATGGCCATTACATTCCGCTCAAGCAAACTAATGTTGACACCGGTTTGGGTTTGGAAAGAACCTTGGCGGTTATAGAAGGCAAGGACAGCGTTTTTGAAATTTATGAACTAAAAGTTTTAATTGATTTTATAAAAAGCCAGGCTGGAGATTATAATGACCGGTCAGCCAGGATCATTGTTGACCATTTGCGGGCGGCCATTTTTATCATGGCCGATGATTTGGGCATAGCTCCTTCTAATCTAGGACAGGGCTATGTGGTGAGAAAGCTTGTTAGAAGAGCCATCAGGCACGCTAAAAAAATTGGCATTGAAACCGAGGTTGATGTGACTACGCCGATTGTTGAATTAGTTGTGGAAAATTTTGGGCAAACTTACCCGGAGCTGCTTAAGAATAAGCAAATAATTATTAATGAGTTAAACAAGGAAGAAGCGAGCTTTGAAAAAACTTTAGAAAACGGCATTAAAGAATTTGAAAAACTATCAAAAGACAAAACTATTTCCGGCAGTCAAGCTTTTTATCTGTATTCCACTTACGGGTTTCCTCTGGAAATGACCAAAGAGTTAGCCGGCGAACAAGGTTTTTCAGTCGACGAGCAGGAATTTAAACAGGAATTTGAAAAACATCAGGAGCTTTCACACACGGCCTCGGTCGGCATGTTTAAGGGCGGGTTGGTTGATCATTCCCAACAAGTCGTTAAATACCACACGGCTACGCATCTTTTGCATCAGGCTTTAAGGGATGTTTTGGGCAATCACGTGGAGCAGCGCGGTTCTAACCTAACGGCCGAACGCCTGAGGTTTGATTTTGTTCATCCGCAAAAAATGACGACAGCAGAAGTTCAAAAGGTGGAAGACATCGTCAATCAAAAAATAAGAGAAGATCTGCCTGTCAGTTTTGAAGAAATGACGGTTGATCAGGCCAAGGCGGCCGGCGCCATTGGCCTATTCGGTGATAAGTACGGCGCCAGAGTCAAGGTTTATTCCGTTGGCGATTACAGTAAAGAAATCTGCGGCGGCCCGCATGTGGAACACACCGGCATGATGGGTCATTTCCAAATCACCAAAGAAGAGGCTGTTTCTGCCGGCATTAGGCGGATTAAAGCGGTTTTGGCGTAATATTGTACAAGACTATGACTTGACATATTTTTTTAATAATGTACAATATAGCTTACTTGTAAGCAAGGTTGTTAAAAATTAATATTTGCCTTATTTTTAAGGAAAATTCTAGCAAAATTCGAGTAAACTGTTAAAACCGCCACAGTTTTTTGCCTGGAATTTCTTTTTTGTTATCTAATGGAGGAAAATCAGCCAAAAACAAATAGAAAAGGTTTTATTGAGATAATCGGCACCATTGAAGAACTGCTGCCTGGCGCGTCTTTTAAGGTCAAGCTAGAAACCGGTCACGAAATTCTGGCGCATCTTTCCGGCAAAATGAGAATGTATAAAATCAGGCTCTTGCCGGGGGATAAAGTTAAAGTGGAGATGACGCCTTACGATTTGTCCAAAGGCAGGATTACCTATAGAATTTAATCCGGTTAATAACCCTTTTCATTCATTACGAGCAAAAATTGCTTTATATTTAGGCTAAACTTATGAAAGTTAAATCATCAGTCAAGAAAATCTGCAAGGACTGTAAAATCATCAGGCGCAAGGGGCGGGTTCATTGCATTTGTAAAAATCCTAAACATAAGCAAAGGCAAGGTTAAGTATAATTTTCTATTTTTAATTTTAAATTAAGGTATGGCAGTAAGAATCGCCGGAGTAACTTTACCCAACGAAAAAAGAGTTGAAGCCGCTTTAACGGCTATTTACGGCATTGGTTTTCCCAAGGCCAGGAAGATTTTAAAGACCGCCAATGTCAATAGCGATATCCGGGTCAAGAATTTGTCGGAAGCCGATGTTAACAAGCTCAGGGAAGTGGTGGAAAAAAACAACCGGGTTGAAGGTGATTTAAAAAGGGAAGTTTTAACAAATATTAAAAGGCTCAAGGAAATCAAAGCTTACCGGGGCTTAAGGCACGAAAAAAAATTGCCGTCCAGAGGTCAGCGCACTAAAACCAATTCCCGAACCGTCAGAGGCAACGTCCGCAAGACCATGGGCAGCGGCAAGAAACCAACGTCACAAAAGACCTAAAGCGTGAGGCTAAGGAATCTTGGGCGAGTTCAATTAATTAATTATTCACATCATGGCAGAAGTTAAAAAGACATTTAAGAAAAAAAAGAAGGTCAAACGCAGCGTTAAGCGGGGCCAGGCCCACGTTCAGGCTACTTATAATAATACGATGATTACCATGTGCGATCAGAACGGCAACGTGATTGCCTGGTCAAGCGCGGGCCGTTGCGGTTTTAAGGGTCCTAAAAAATCCACTCCTTACGCCGCTGGCGTGATTGTTAAGGATGTGGTTGAAAAAATCAGAGAAACCGGCATGCAAGAGGTTGATGTTTTTGTTAAAGGCATCGGTTCGGGAAGGGAATCCGCCGTCAGGGCGCTGCAGGCCAACGGTCTTCAGGTCATGTCCATTCAGGATGTTACGCCCATTCCCCATAACGGTTGCCGGTCGCCCAAGATCAGAAGGGTATAAATCCAGCCAATTTTCAATTTTAATCTTCAACATTTATTAAGCTATGGCACGCAATTTAGATCCAAAATGTAAACTTTGCCGGCGGGAAGGCGCTAAGCTTTTTTTAAAGGGCGAAAAGTGCTTTTCACCCAATTGCGCTATGGTTAAGCGCGATTATGCGCCTGGAATGCACGGCGCGGCCGCCAAAAGAAAGCGGCTTTCCAGTTTTGGCCTGCAGCTGAGGGAAAAACAGAAGGCCAAGAGATTTTATCAACTTTTGGAAAAGCAATTTTATAATTATTATGAGCGGGCCAACAGCCTGCCGGGGGATGTTTCGGAAATTTTGCCGCAGCTTTTGGAACGCCGCTTGGATAACGTTGTCTATCGTTTAGGTCTGGCTGCCGCCAGAACCGCGGCCAGGCAGCTGGTTAATCACGGGCATATTATGGTCAATGGGACCAAGGTCACCATCCCTAGCTACCAGGTTAAAATCGGCGATGAAATCGGGGTCAAGGAGGCTTATTTAAAAAAACCTTTTTGGATATCACAAGAGGCTAATTTAGGCAAGAGCAATGTTCCCGGCTGGCTGAATTTTGATCTTCAAAAAAAATCAGGTAAAGTTGTGAGCTTGCCCCGTAAGGAAGATTTCTCTGAGCCCTTTGACGTGACCCTGATCATTGAATTTTATTCCCGCTAGTTTTTTACAAAAATAATCAAAAACAACATGAGCATTTCTTTACCCACAAAAATTGACATAAAAAACGGTAAGAACAACAAAGCTCAAATTATTATTGAACCTTGCTATCCGGGATACGGCGTGACTTTGGGCAACTCTTTAAGGCGCGTTTTATTATCCTCCATTGAAGGCACAGCCATCACCGCTTTTAAGGTTAAGGGCGTTCAGCACGAATTTTCCCATTTGCCGAATATTAAAGAAGACGCTATTGAGATTATGCTTAATTTAAAGTCCATCCGCCTAAAAAGTTATTCCAGCGAACCGTTGATTTTAAACTTAAAGGTTAAGGGCGAAAAATTAGTCACTGCCAAAGATATAGAAAAAAACGCCCAGGTGGAGATTATCAATGGCGATCAGCCGATTTGCACCATGACCGACAAAAATACGGAACTGGAGATGGAGCTGACGGTGGCCAAAGGTCACGGCTACGTTACCGTGGAAGAGCGGGAAAAAGAAAAGGTGGACTTAGGCACAATCATGATAGATGCGATTTACACCCCTGTGATTAACGTGGGTTTTGACATAGAAAACGTCCGCGTGGGCGAAAGAACCGATTACGAGCGCTTAATTTTGAATATAGAAACCGACGGCAGTCTGCCCCCCGAAGACGCTTTACAGAGGGCGTCCACCATTTTAGTTAGGCAGTTTTTGTTCGTCAGCGGAGAGCAGTCGGTGGAGAACCAGTCGGCTGAGCCAGAGGCGGAGCTAAAAGACGGAGTTGAGGATTCAGCCGTTTCCATAAAACAGGCCACGGTCGCGGAAGCGGCGGTTGAGCAAAAGGGGTCATCGGCTAAGGCTGAACCGGCCACGAAAAAAAGAGGCCGCCCCAAGAAAGATGATAAATAATAATTAATAAACGGGAAGAGAAAATTAATTATTATTATTAATTATCAACCATAAATATGAGACACCGAAGCAAAAAAATTACTTTCAGCCGGGCCAGTGCCCCCCGTAAAGCCTTGTTCCAAAATTTAGCGGCCCAGGTTATTTTGTATGAAAAAATTACCACCACTTTAGCCAAGGCCAAGGCGGTCAAGCCGATCGTGGAAAAATTAATTACCAAAAGCAAGGTGGACAATCTGAGTAATCGCCGCAGACTTTTAAGCTATCTGCCTATTAAGGGCGCCGTTAAAAAAGCTTTTGAGGTATTGGGTCCAAGATACCAGGAGAGAAAAGGCGGCTATTTGCGCATAACTAAAATTTCCAATCGTCACGGGGACGGCGCGCCTATGGCTCAAATTGAATTTGTTTAAATTATGACCAGTCAATCCAACAACCAAACAGTCCGCGCGCATCATCAGTTTGATGCGGCTGGCAGAGTGCCCGGCCGTTTCGCGGCCGAGATCGCCATTTTACTCATGGGCAAGCATAAAGTCAGTTACCGGCCTAATGCGGATGAGGGCGATTACGTTGAAGTCAATAACGCCGGGCAGTTAGAATTTTCCGGCAAAAAGCTGGAGCAAAAAGTTTATCAAAGCTTCAGCGGTTTTCCCGGAGGCTTAAAAACTCTCGGTTTAAAAAAATTGTTTAAAGATAATCCGGACGAAGTTTTGCGGCGCGCAGTCTACCGCATGCTGCCTAAGAACAAGCTGAGGTCGGAAATGATTAAACGACTAACTTTTAAGTCTGATCACGAATAAATATGCCCACCAAGACAGTTAAAACCATTAAACCTAAAGCGGTTGCTAAGGCAGCCGAGGAGACGCCGTTAAAGCCCGCGGCCAAGCACGATTACATCTACGCCGTTGGCAAAAGAAAAACCGCCATCGCCCGCATCAGATTATACACCAAGAAATCCGGGGGGGAAATCATCGTCAATAACAAGGATTTTGACAAATATTTTCCCACCTTTGAGTTTAGGCAGATTGTCATCGCACCGCTGGAACTTTTGGGCTTAACTAAAAAATTTCAGATTACCGTTAAAGTCGTCGGCGGCGGCAGCCGAGGTCAGGCCGAAAGCGTCCGCCACGGCATTGCCAGGGCTTTGTTAAAACTGGATGAAACTTCCCGCAAAACTTTGCGCGGCGCCGGCTTTTTAACCAGAGACTCACGTAAAAAGGAGCGCAAGAAACCGGGCCTTAAGCGGGCCAGGCGAGCGCCACAGTGGGCCAAACGTTAAAGTTAAATTTAAAACCCTGTCGAATGACGGGGTTTTTGATTTATCCAGGTTATTTTATTTTTTTCAAAGCTTGTTTGATTTCATCAATAGTTGTCAGTCTGACCAGATCCTGTCGGTAAGCGGTGGCTTTGGGCAGGCCTTTAACGTACCACAGAAGCTGTTTTCTAAGCTCCACCAGGCCATGTATGCCTTTGGTTTTAAATGCCAGCTTGGCGTGTTTTAGGGCAATGGCGCGTTTTTGCGGCCAGCTTAATTGCTTGTATCGTCCGTGTTTAAGATAATCCTTTATTTGCTGAAATATCCAGGGTCGCCCGTAAACTCCGTGGCCGATCGCCAAGCCGTCCGCCTGAGTCGTGGCCAGGACCATTTTAGCCTTTTCCGGACTGTCTATGCCGCCGTTGGCGATTAAAATGCCGTGGTAATTTTCTCTGATTTTTTTAATATAATCATAATCAACCTGTTCGATCCAGGGGGCCTCAAAACTCCGGCCGTGGATCATGACGGCGGCAATCGGCAAATCCCTGGTTTTTTGCAGGAGATCAAGGCTGGTAACGATTTTAGTCTGATCTTTTGCCTTGATTTCGCTGCGGGTTTTTAGGGAAACGGGTAGGCCGGCCGCGCCTTCAATGGTCGCTTGAATGATTTCGTAAGACTTATTAAGGTCTCTTAAGAGGGCGACGCCCGAGCCGTGGCCCGCGACTTTTTTGGCCGGGCAACCGAAGTTAATGTCTATGCCGTCGGGGCGGATTTCTTCAGCCACGATTTTAGCGGCCTTAAAAAATAACTCTGGATCATTGCCGCCTAGTTGGACTACAACCGGACTTTCGTTTTTTGAAACCTCGCAAAGCTTTAAAGCCTTTTGGCTCTTATGGGCCAAAGCTTGGACCATGGTCATTTCCGTGTAAACCACGTCAGCGCCGTGCGCGCGGCAAATCAGCCGGAAAGGCAAATCAGTTACCCCGCACATCGGCGAAACAACCAGAATCGGTTTTGGAAGGCTCTGCCAAAAGTTTTTCATAAAGCCAATCATATTATATTTCCACTATTTTTTCAAGCCCCAAAATCGTCACCAGCCTAAACTTCCAGCCTTTCCTATTTTTGGGGCTTGAAACTAATTTTGGTATAATTACATAGTTTTATATGGCTTATAACGAAGAAAAAATCGCGCAAAACACCAGTTATTTCACTTTGGCCCTGGTGATTCAAAAAGTTATTTCTTTTGTTTATTTTTCCTACATCGCCGTGCAGATCGGTGCCGCCGCTTTGGGTAATTACACTTTTGCCCTGTTTTTTACCACTATTTTTTCGGTCATGGTTGACATCGGCCTGGCTAACGTTTTGGTCAGGGAAGTCAGCAAGTTTAAAGAGAAAAGCCAGCATTATCTAACCGCGGCCTTGGCCATCAAAGTCCCGCTGGCCCTTCTGACTTATGCGGCAGTTTTTCTTTTGATCAATATTTTAGACAACCCGGCCTTGGTGCGCCAGCTGGTTTATCTGGCCGGCGTGATTATGGTTTTTGATTCCTTTACCCTGACTTTTTACGCCTTTTTGCGCGCCCGGCAAAACCTTAAATTTGAAAGTTTTGGCACGATTATTTTTCAGATTGTCGTTTTCGTTTTCGGCGTGATCGCGGTTAATCTGACCCATGACCTACGCATTTTAATGCTGGCGATTTTGAGCGCCAGCCTGTTTAATTTCGTTTATTCCGGCTGGCTGGTTAAGTCAAAGCTTAAGCTGCGTTTTTTCGCTTCGCCGGATAAGCTGTTGCTCAAATCGTTGCTGGTTTTTACCGTGCCTTTTGCCTTGGCTGCGATTTTTACTCGGGTTTACGGCTATATTGACACCGTTTTATTAAACCAAATGATTGATGAAACGGCCGTGGGGTTTTACAGCATTCCTTACAAAATAACTTTCGCCCTGCAGTTCATTCCCATGGCCTTTGTCGCCTCATTGTATCCGGCTTTTAGTTCCTATTTTCTGACAGCGCCCGAGTTGTTAAAAAAAACGTTTGAGAAAGCCTTGGTTTATCTGGGCATAATTTCCGTGCCGCTTTGTTTGGGCGTTATTGCCCTAGCCCGGCCGTTAATGCTTAAAGTTTATACCTCGGAGTATGAACCTTCCATTTTGCCTTTGCAGATTTTAGTCGTCAGCCTGGTTTTTTTATTTCTTAATTTTCCATTGGGTTCCTTGTTAAACGCCTGTAACCGCCAAACCAGAAATACCGTTCATATAGGACTGGTGATGTCCATTAATATCATTTTAAACCTGCTTTTAATTCCCCGGTTCAGTTATATCGGCGCGGCCGTCGCTTCCAGCGTCAGCACGGTACTAATGTTTCTATTGCAGCTTTACATTGCCGGCAAGATTGTTCCTTTGAGCGGCGGTTTTTTAATGGGCAAACTTTGGCGCGTCGTCTTGGCCGGGGCCGCCATGTTTTTTTTAATTAAGTCTCTGATTGATTTTATCAATTTTATTTACCTGATTCCTTTGGGCGGCCTGGTTTATTTTGGCGTTTTGTACCTGATGAGGGGCTTTGACCGCGAAGATCTGCGGCTGATCGTCAGGAGCTTTGGCAGGCATCGTTCAGGCTAAAGGTCATAATTTTCAGGCCTATGACAATGCATCGTTATGATATTTTTAAAAAACGTCAGGCCTTATTAATAAGCCATTTAAGATTTTATGAAGGTCTTGCTGGTCACTTTTGAATTTCCGCCGCGCCGGGGCGGCATGGAAAATTACTATTATAACTTGCTTAGGCACCAGGCTGATTTTGAAGGCGTGGTTTTAACCATGCCTCAGCCGCAGGCGGAAAGCTTTGACCGACGGCAGAATTTTAAAATTATCAGGCGTCCCTTATTGTCGTCAGTTTTTTGGCCGCGCTGGATAAAACTGTCCTGGCTGATTGCGCGGACAGTCAAGCGCGAAAAAATTGACCGGCTTTGGGTGGGTGACGTTTTGCCGGTGGGCGCCGCTGTCTGGCTCTTGAAAAAGTTTTATAAAATCAGATATTTTGTTTCCACGCACGGCCTGGACATTATGTTGCCGCAGAAATCTTTGAGCAAGGAAAAGCTGATGCTGAAAGTTTTGGCCGGCGCCGAGTTCATTACCGCCAACAGCCAGTTTACCAAAAAAGAGCTATTGAATTTGCAGCTACCGGCAGATAAAATAGCCGTGATTTACCCGGGCGCGGCCGTGCTGGACCGACCCATGGATAACAGTGAAAAAATTTTCGCCCTGAAGAATAAATTATCTTTATCCGGCAAAACCGTTTTATTAACCGTCGGGCGGCTGGTTAAAAGGAAAGGCCAGGATAAGGTGATTGAGGCGATGCTGTTTTTGCTTAAGCAGAGGCCAGATTTGGTTTACCTGATCGTCGGCGACGGTCCGGAGAAGCCTTATTTTCAGAGCCTGATTGACAATTTTAAGCTTAACGATCGGGTGAAAATAGTCGCTAACGTCAGCAACGAAGACCTGCCTTATTATTACCAGCTGGCCGATTTATTCGTTTTAACGGCCCGGAACATAGATGGCGATGTTGAAGGCTTTGGTTTGGTTTATTTGGAGGCGGCGCAGTTCGGTTTGCCGGCGGTGGCCGGCCGAAGCGGCGGGGCCAAGGAGGCCGTTTTAGACGGTCAAACCGGACTCTTGGCCGATCCCGAGAGTTCGGAGGATATCAGCCGGAAGATTCTAAGACTCCTGACGGATCAGCCGCTTTATGCTAAATTGTCCCAGACGGCCAAGTTAAGGGTCGCGCGCGAGTTTAACTGGCCCGTTCAGGCAAGATTACTGGCCGAACGGATTAAACAGTTTTAAGGCGTCAAATTATGTCAAATATAAAAGCAAAAATCAATCTGGTGATGTTTAATATGTCCTCCTATGCCGAATGGGAACGGGGGGTGCAGAACCGCAACTACCATATTTTACGGGGCCTGCTTAATGACGATCGTGTCGGGCGGATTGTGGCCGTTGATTATCTGCCGCACACTTTAAAGCGGGCGGTCAGAAATTACCAGGAAAATCTGCTCAGCCGGCCGCTGGGCAAAGTGCTGAAAAAATCACTTTTAACCCGGGCGGTTTCGGTTAATGAACGGCTGACGGTTTATTCTTCGGTTTGGCCCATTTTTTCCCAGGCTAAATTTTATGCCGGTCTTAGGCGTTTTTTGCAGGAGCAGGGCCTGAGCGATTACGTCGTCTGGTCTTACTATCCCTTAACGGTTGGCTATCTGAAAGAGTTAAAAGGCCGTCTGATTGTTTTTGACGCCGTGGACAACTGGTCTGAACATTCTTCCTATAAAAAGCAGGCGTCCGTGCTCAAGAAAAATTACAGGACTATTGATGACCGGGCTGACTTGATTTTTACCGTTTCCCAAGAGCTGGAGAGCCTTTTTGAGAACAAGGATCATGTTCACTGGTTCCCTAACGGCGTTGATCTCAAGCATTATCAGCAGGAATATCCGATTATCAACCGCGATATCGGCAACTTAAGCAGGCCGGTCATTGGCTATGTTGGGACGATTCAGGACAGGCTTGATCTGGATCTATTTGAATATCTGGCCAGGCAAAATCCCGATAAATCCTTTGCCCTGGTGGGGCCGGTGTGGTATAAACGCATCCTGGAAAAATTGCAAAAGTTTCCTAACGTTCATTTTTTGGGCCGAAAATCTTACGAGGAGATTCCCATGTATATCCAGCAGTTTGACGCCGGCATCATTCCCCATAAAATAGATCGTTTTATCCGTTTTACCAATCCGATGAAGATGTATGAATATCTGGCCTGCGGCAAGCCCGTGGTTTCCACCTCCGGCGCCGGCGTGGATCTGTTCAGCGAGCAACTTTATATCACCAACGACTTTAAGCAGTTTAACCTGTATTTGAATCAGGCCCTTAAAGACAAGGATGAACGGGCAGTCAAGGAGCGGCTGGAAGCCATTAAAGAACACAGTTGGTTGAAGCGGGTGGATAAAATGCTTGATTTAATCGAACAAAAATTATAGTTCAGTCGCCGCTTATTATCACATTTATGGATCTGTCAATCATTATAGTTTCCTGGAGAGTTAAAGAATTGCTGGAGCAATGTTTGGCTTCCATCTTTTCGCTGACCCGGAATCTTGATTTTGAGGTTATTGTGATTGATAACGATTCCGGCGACGGCACCGTGGAGATGGTGGCGGGCAATTTTCCGCAGGTCAGACTGGTTAACAGCCGGATTAATTTAGGTTTTGCCAGGGCCTGCAATCTAGGCCTGAGAAAGGCCAGGGGTAAAAACATTTTATTGCTCAATCCCGATACCAAGCTGATTGACAATTCCCTTAAGCGGGCGCAGGAAATTATGGAGCAGGATACGCGTCTCGGCATCCTGGGCGGGCATTTGCTTAATTACGATCAGTCAACCCAGCTTTCGGTCAGGTCTTTTCCCACCTTGCTTGATCATGTGCTCATGATTTTCAAACTACACCACCTCTGGCGTCTGAAAAGATATTTCGCCGCGGATTTTGATTATTCCAAGAGAGCTGAAGTGGATCAAGTGATGGGCGCTTTCTTTTTAATTTCCGGCGATCTGATTAAAACCATCGGCGATCTGGATGAAAGTTATTATATCTGGTTTGAGGAAGTTGATTATTGCCAACGCGCCCGCCAGGCCGGGTTTAAGGTGGTTTATACCCCGGAGGTCAGGCTGATCCATTATGGCGGCCAGAGCTTTAAGCAGTCGCTTAATCTTAAAAATCAATGGATTTTTTGCCGCAGCCGCCTGCGCTATGTTTTAAAGCACCAGAGTTTGTTCACTTATGTGTTAATTTTGCTCTTGACCCCTTTGAGCCTGCTTTTTTCCTTAGGGAGATTCAAAAATGCTTAATGACCTGTTCGGCAAAAATTTTAAGACCGTTTTTTTGGCAATAATAATTGTTGAGCTTTTGTCGTTTTGGGCGCAGCAATTTTTTTGGCTTAACGTCGCCGTGTTTGCGGCCGTGGTGGTTTTGGCCCTGGTGCTGTCTTGGATTAAATTGGATTACGGTTTTTATCTGGTCTTGACGGAACTGTTCATAGGCTCAAAGGGTTATTTATTTTATGCGGAGGTTGACGGTTTCAGGCTGTCGCTCAGAATCGGGTTGTTTCTGGCCGTCATGGCCGTCTGGCTTATTAAGGCCTGCCGCGACCAGCATCTTCTTTTTTTTCGCGGCTCTAATCGCTATTTATTTTACTATTTGGGGCTGGGCTTATTTGTTATGCTGGCGGCCCTGAACGGCCTGGCGCACCAGCCGTTTGGGCAGGTTTTTTTTGACGCTAACGGCTGGCTGTATTTTCTTTATCTGCCCGTCTTTTTTTCCGTGCTTAGCCGGACTACGGCGATCAGAAATTTTTTAGCGTTTTTATTCGCCGCAGCCATTTATCTGTCCCTGAAAACTCTGCTCCTGCTGGTAATTTTCGCCCATCAGTTCAGCCTGCCTTTAGACGTAATTTACCGGTGGGTCAGGCAAAGCGGGGTGGGGGAGATTACCTACGTCGGCGGCAATTTTTACCGTATATTTTTTCAGGCGCATGTTTACGTTTTAATCGCCCTAGTTGTGTCGCTGGCCCTTATTTTGTTCGCCCGGAAGCTGAATTTAAACCGGTCAGTTGTTAAGTGGCTACGCTTAAACGCCGTCTTAGGCAGCACGGCCATTGTGGCCAGCCTCTCCAGGAGTTTTTGGGTCGGCCTGGCCGTGGCTGTTTGTCTGCTGTTGTCGTCTTACATTTTTTATTTACGTCCCCGGCCGATTGATTTTTTTAAGCTTGGCTTAGCCTGGCTGGTCATTGCGACGGCGGAGGTGATGTTTTTAAATTTGATTACTTTGAATTTTAACGGAAATCTGATCCAGGACCGTTTGCATGATCCGACCACCGAAGCGGCCGGTTCGTCACGCTTGGCCCAGCTACAGCCGTTATTTAGGGCCAGCTTAAGTGAACCTCTGCTCGGCGCCGGTTTTGGCCGGGCGGTCACTTATATTTCCAACGATCCCAGAATCAGGCAGGAGTTTAAGGACGGCCGTTACAGCACTTATGCCTTTGAATGGGGCTATTTGGACATCTGGCTTAAAATCGGCCTGCTCGGGCTCTTGAGTTATTTGGCGCTATTCGTTAAGGTGGTTAAAGACGGACGGTTGATCATCGCCGGCCGTACTGAAAACGCCGGGCTGGCTGTGGGCTTGCTGGTGGCTTTAGTGGCTGTGGCCGCCACTTCCGTCTTTAGCCCTTATTTGAATCATCCTTTAGGCATCGGTTATATTTTAATTGTCAGTGCGGTTTTTTACAGGTTAACAGAAAATTATGGAACGTCCCAAAACAAAACTAGCCGTTAGTCTGGTCACCTACAACGCGGAAAAATATCTGCCTTTCTGCCTGTCGTCTTTAGTTAATCAGACTTTTCAGGATTTTGCCGTCCTAGTCATAGATAACGGCTCCAGCGACCGGACAGTGCCATATTTAAAGGAAAAATATCCGCAAATCAAGGTGGTAGAGCATTCGGGAAACGTGGGTTTTGCCAAGGCTCATAATCAGGCCATTGCCTGGTCCCGGAGCGACTATCTCTGCCTCTTGAACCAGGACTCCGTTTTGGAGCCAGACTATTTTAGGCGCCTGATTGACTTTCTTGAGGAAAATCCGGCAGTGGCCGCTATCAGCGGCAAAATATTGATTTGGGATTATTCTGATAATAAAAAGACGGACGTGATTGACAGTCTGGGCCTGCGGGTGTTTAAAAATCACCGGGTGGTGGAAATCGGCCAGGGCGAAACAGACACCGTTGCCGAGCAACCGGCGTGGGAAGTTTTCGGCGTTTCCGGCGCCGTGCCTGTCTATCGCCGCAGCGCCCTGGAGTCGGTTAAACTGCCGGGTTCATTGGGGCGTGAGGAGTATTTTGACGAGCTGTTTTTTTCCTACAAAGAGGACGTTGATCTGGCCTGGCGCTTGCGGCTGGCCGGTTACCAGTCTTTTTGCCTGCCGGTGGCCGTGGCTTACCACAATCGTACGGTTAGGGGCCAGCGCGACCTGAGCGATCAGGCGGCGGCGGACTTGCGCCGGTCCAAGGATCAGATGGTCAAGCTTTATTCCTACAAAAATCATTTGCAGACCTTGTTTAAAAATGAATTTTTTTCCAATCTTTTTAAATATTTTTGGCCGATTTTTTGGTATGAATTGAAAAAGCTGGTTTATATTTTATTATTTGAGCAGTCAACTTTACACGGTTTGGGCTTGTATTTTAAGCAGCGGCCCAAGTTAAAAGCTAAGCGTCGCTATATTGTTAAACACATCATCAAGGTCAAGGCCGGCGAGATCGCCAAGTGGTTTGAGTGAGTTAAGCGTTGAATAAAGAATTAAGAAGAAAGAGTGGTTAAGTGTTAAGTTATCGGCAATTTGGTAAATAAAGGTAAAAACCTTAAATCCTAAGCTCTAAATGCTAAACAATGACCCAAAGACTAAATTATAACGACCTAAACCTGCTTTGTCTTCTAAAAATAATTGTTTAGGATTTAGAATTTTTTTCATATGGATTTATCAATCATCATTTTAAATTATAAGTCGCTGGGCCTGGTTAAAAATTGCTTGAGAGCCGTTAAGGATCTTAATTTAAGCCTGGCTTACGAAGTGATTGTGGTTGACAACAACTCGCAGGATAATTCCGTTGCGTATCTTAAGGAGCATTATTTTGATATCAAACTGGTGGAGTCAGGCAAAAATTTGGGCTTTTCCGGAGGCAATAATTTAGGCATCCGCCAGGCTCAGGGCGACTTTATTTTAATTTTAAATCCCGATATTTTGGTGCTGTCTAAAGCTATTGAAAACATGTTGGATTTTATGAAGAGTCATTCCGAGGCGGGCATGCTAGGTCCTAAATTAATCAACCCCGACGGCAGCTTGCAATACAGTTGCAGTCGCTGGCCGGACTGGCGTTTGCCTTTTTACCGGCGGAGTTTTTTGGGTAAAACTAAAAACGCCCTGGCCTGGATTGATAATTATTTAATGCGAGACTGGAATCATGAAGCCAACAGTCAGGTTGACTGGCTTTACGGCGCCTGTTTAATGGTCAGGCGCCAGGCAATGGCTGAAGTTGGTTTGCTGGATGAAAGGTATTTTATGTACATGGAAGATCTGGACTGGTGCCGCCGGTTTTGGGAAAAAGGCTGGCAGGTCTGGTATTTGGCCAAAGCGGAAGTGATTCATTACCATCACCGCGAATCGGCTGAAGGCTTTGGCTTTTCCGGCGTCTTTAAAAAATCCAGCCGGACTCATTTAATCAGCTGGTTAAAATACTTTTTAAAGTTTTATGGTCAAGATTTGCCGGATAAGAAGAAGGCTACCCAGGGAGGTAGCCTTTAGCAAAGATTAGGCAAAGAGAAAAGGGGGTGCTCATAATGACACACCCCCTAGTTTGGCGACCATTGGTCGCCTTGAAAGTTGTCCGGTAGCGCCGGGCACGCTTATCCTGCTCCCGTGGACCATACAACATGTTGACCGCCAAAATTCGGCGGTCGCCCGTTTGGGAGCGGAGGCTCAAATACTTTATGTCATTCGATCAGTTTGCGAGCCTCTAAAGTTAACCTAACAAATCTTTAAAAATCCGTCAAGGCATAACTTGTCAACAGCCGGTTTTTTACGTATAATTACCACAATATGGAAGAAAAAAAGGCAAAAAATACCGGACAGCCGAATCAGGCGACTGAATATAAAACCAGGCTTGAGCGGCTGGCTAAAATCCGCCAGTCAGGCGTTGAGCCTTACCCGAGCGTCTGCCAAAGATCGCTTTCTTTGGACGAAGTTTTGGCGCGGTTTGACCAGCTAAAGAATGAGGTGACGGTCATCGGACGCATAAGGTCAATCAGGCTGCACGGCGGTTCCTGTTTTGCGCATCTGGAAGACGAGAGTGGCAAAATGCAGGCTTATTTTAAGCGCGATGAAACCGGCCTGGAGCCGTATAAGTTTTTTACTCAGACGATTGACGTGGGCGATTTTATTCAGGTCAGCGGCGGACTTTTCCGCACGCAAAGAGGGGAGAAGACTTTGTTGGTTAAAAGTTACCGCCTGTTGAGCAAATCATTATTGCCTTTGCCGGAAAAATGGCACGGCCTGGCTGACGTGGAAACCCGGTTCAGAAAACGCTATTTGGATTTATTGAGCAATCCCGAGGTTAAGGAAATTTTTAAAAAACGCAGCCGCGTCATTCGTTTTATCAGGGATTATTTCCAGAATGACGGTTTTATGGAAGTGGACACGCCGATTTTGCAGGCGGTCGCTTCCGGCGCCATTGCCCGGCCGTTTAAAACGCACCATAACGCGCTAAACGCCGACATGTATCTCAGGGTGGCGCCCGAGCTTTACTTAAAGGAGCTGGTTATCGGCGGCTACGAAAAGGTTTTTGAAATAGCCCGCTGTTTCCGGAACGAAGGCATTGATTACGCCCATAATCCCGAATTTACCCAGATTGAATTTTACTGGGCTTACCAGGACTATGCCGGCTTAATGGCGTATATGGAAAAATTCATGGCGCGTTTGGTTGAGGAAATCTGCGGTTCAACTAAAGTTGAATACGACGGCCAGACCGTTGATTTTGCCGGCCCGTATGCCAGAGTGGATTTTCGCCAAGCTTTGCTTGAGGAGATAAAAATTGACCTGGACGAACATGATGCCGCCAGTTTGGCCAAAGAGGCCAGAGAGCGCGGCTTAAAGGTCGGCCGGGGCTGGGGCAAAGGCAAGCTGGCTGACGAACTTTACAAGAAATTTGTTAGACCTAAATTAATTAATCCGACGTACATCATCAACCATCCGCTTGAGCTTTCGCCATTGGCCAAAAAAATAAAAGACCGGCCGAATTACGTGGAAAGATTTCAATTAATCGTCGGCGGCCGCATTGAGTTGATGAACGCTTTTAGCGAGCTTAACGACGCTGTGGACCAGGCGGAGCGCTTTAAGTTTCAGCAGGAACTGGCCGGCCAGGGTGACGATGAAGCTATGGGAAAGGATGACGAATTCGTGGAGGCTTTAAAATACGGCCTGCCACCCACGGCCGGACTGGGCATGGGCATTGACCGGCTGGTGAATATTTTA
>Ga0209211_10005220_pt1 | contig 19602 bp, 22 predicted proteins | sample RifGroA2_FD_183992 | JGI IMG/M metagenome (GOLD analysis project Ga0209211, IMG submission 183992) | Groundwater microbial communities from Rifle, Colorado, USA - Groundwater A2 (SPAdes) (version 2) | ecosystem: Environmental > Aquatic > Deep subsurface > Groundwater | place: Rifle, Colorado...
ATATCAAAAAGGTATCGTTGTCACTCAAGAAGAAATCGAGTCTATCAAGCTTACGGGAGACTCTTTCCATCCTGAATGGAACTATACGATAGCCCCATAATCATTTAACTTATTTTTTCTCAAGCCCATAAGAGACGTTAAGTCTTCATTAATTTCTTTATCCTTTTCGAATTGATTAAAGGCATAAAAAATATCAAAGGCATAAAAAATTTTTGCTAAATGTTTTTGAACAGCTTGGAGCCCTCCTGCGCTTTTTTCCATTACTTTGAGTAAAGGGTCAATATCGTCGTTAATGGTCCATGATGAAATCTGCTTTTCCTCTGATTCTGATAAAGCAATCTCTTCTTTCTTAAAAGGAGTTGTTAGAGAAGAAACGTATTTGTTTTCTTCCTCCATTGCTTGTGCTGGGGGCAAGATTACCAAAGCACTTAAGAGAGCAAATGTAGTAACTATTGCTATTGATTTGTAAAAAGAAACTTTCATTGAAACACCTCCCATAGCAAACAATAATTTTTTGCTTAATCTAAAATGGTATGCGTGTCAAATAAAATTATTCTTGCAAATCCGGGCCGGCCCTCCATAATTGTTAAGATGTGTAAAAGTTAAGGAAAAGCGTGGTGGAATCAAAACTTAAAAAGCCCGATTGGATTCGTGTGAAGGCGCCTGTTTCGAAAGAGTATCAAGGAATGCATGACCTGATGCGACGTCAAAAATTGAATACGGTTTGTGAAGAAGCAGCTTGTCCCAATGTAGGGGAGTGCTGGGGCAAAAGACATGCGACCATTATGATTTTGGGGAGCACGTGTACACGCGCCTGCACTTTCTGTAATATTAAGAAGGGAAGGCCTGACCTTTTAGATCCCCATGAGCCAGAAAGGGTGGCTGAGGCTGTTGGTGACATTGGCCTCCGTCACGTTGTTATTACATCAGTAGATCGGGATGATTTGAAGGATGGTGGCGCTGAGCATTTTGCCCAGACTATTAGAGCCATTCGAAAGAAAGCTCCTTTTACCACCATCGAGGTCCTTACCCCTGATTTCTTGAGGAAAGAAGGTGCTCTTGAACGCGTGATTGATGCGCGTCCTGATGTGTATAATCACAATTTGGAGACAGTACCTCGCCTTTATAGGGAAGTGCGGCCTGTGGCCCGCTATTTTCATTCCTTACGCCTGTTACAAAAGGTTAAAGACTTGGACCCTTCCATCTTCACCAAATCAGGCATTATGGTGGGTTTAGGAGAGGAAACTCGGGAAATCTATCAGGTGATGGATGACTTGCGAACCGCAAACGTTGATTTTATGACCATTGGTCAGTATCTCCAACCCACACCAAAACATCGCTGTGTTGATCGCTTTGTGACACCCGATGAGTTTGAAGAATATGCTAAGAAGGCGCGGGGCAAAGGATTCTTAATGGTTTCCTCCTCTGCACTTACGCGCTCCTCCTATCATGCAGGAGATGATTTTGTGCGTCTAAAAGTGGCCCGAGAGGCCCAGTTGGCCAACTAAATGGCAACGCGACTTCACACCCATTATTTGTCCTATCGTCCTGACCAGCTTTATGATTTGGTTATGGATGTTGAAAAGTACCCCGAGTTTCTGCCCTGGTGTTTGGCCGTGCATATTCTGTCCCAATCAGAGACAGAAATTCTGATTGACTTGTGTGTAGGTTATAAGTTTTTCCGCGAAACCTTTCGCTCCCGTGTTCACTTAACGCCAAAAACCCGCATTGATGTCGAGTATATTACAGGGCCCTTTCATTACCTTAATAACCATTGGGTCTTCAAAGAGGGCCCTTCGAGAGGTACAAATATTGAATTTTTCATCGACTTTGAATTCAAAAATCAACTCTTCCAAAGCGTTACACAAATGGTGTTTGAGAGTGCTTTTGATCAAATGCTTGCTGCATTTGAAAAGCGCGCCCAAGAAGTGTATGGCGTGTAAGCAGAATCCTTTATCAGAAAAACCCAGGCTCAAGATCCTTTATCTGCTTGATTTCAGCAAGGATATCTTTGGCACGAGTTTCATTTAAGGGATCGCCTTTTAAGAAATTGAGGCTACGTTTTGCTTGTTGCTCAGCTGTTTTATAGTCCCCTACTTCAAAGGACATCTCCGCCAAGGAAAGAGCTGCAAGGCCAGGTTTTCCTGACTTTCCATAATAAACGGCGAGGAGACGGTGGGTAAAAGGATTGTCCTGCTCATCCATTCTTGCCCGGACTAGCTCCTTAAAGGCAAGCTCGAGCTTGGATGAGTCTTCACTTTCAATCAAAGCGTGGGCCAGGCTAACCCGCAAAAGAGGAATGTCCGGACGGAATTGAACTGCCTTTTCAAAGGCATACGTTGCCTCCTTGATTTTTCCTGACTCAAACAAAATTTGCCCCTTGAGGTCCCAAAAGAAAGCATCTTGAGGGTATTCGGTTAAGAGCGCATCCACCTCATGGAGGGCCTCTGGGGTTTGGGCGCTTTGAAGATAAGCAATGGCCCTGCCATAACGGGCGAGGAGAGAGGTGTCTGTGGGCTTAAATCGAGCAAAGGTTTTTGCGGGACTTTGGGTAAAGGCTGCGATTTTGACCTGAATGCGCTTAAAGTTTTCTTCAAAACCTTGAGGGAGATTTGCCTTAGCATAGGGGGATTTACTCAAATGAGAACGGAAAAAATCCAGACGCTCAGAAATAAGAGGGTGAGTCTGCACATAAGGGTCGAGATATTGCTCAGAAAGTAAATCATCTTTGCGCAAGATTTCCATAAATTCTAAAGCTCCTCGCGAGGAATACCCCAGGCTATCCAAAAACCGGACGGCCCCTTGATCTGCGGCTCCTTCTTGAGTACGGGAGAATTTGAGGAGACCCCTCTCAGCCATACCTTGTGCCCCCATCATAATAGCGGCTCCCGCATCAGGACGACCAGCCGCTGCGACCAAAACCCCACCTAAGGTTCCGAGCAAGTTTTGTAGTAAGGCTTTTTCATAAGCATCAATCCCTCGGATAACGTGACCGCCTGCAACATGGGCCGTTTCGTGAGCGAGAACGCCTATCACCTGAAGGGCTGAGTCTGCTTTTAAAATAAGTCCTGTGTATACCGCAATACGCCCGCCCGTCGTGGCAAAGGCATTTACATCCTTTGAATTAATAATATAAAGTTGCAAAGACTTTGGATCAAGTTTTGCGGCCTTAAAGAGTGGCTCTACATAGGATTTAAGCACATCCTCAATTTCAGCATCTCGAATCAAGATAGCCTCTGAAGAGGGGCTTGCAAAAACAACGCATGGCCAAAAAATGGCTATAAAACAAAGGATTAACTTAAAACGCATCTGTTGGCGGCCTATTGCTATTTTTATTAAAAGACTTTATATGAAGTGAAAGTATAAAGAAATGGAGTTTTTTCTTTTGATTAAAAAAGAATCTTTTGGAAACATGGGGATTTTCCTCCTATCCCTTATTCTTGCGATATCCGGTGTTTATTCAACAAAGTTTTTTTCCATTTTATTGCCATTATTCGCAAGTGGGCTTTTTATTACGCAAAAAGGGTGGCAGCACATCAAAATATATCTTCCAGGTTTAGCTGTTTTTTTTCTCCTTATTTTAGGTTGGAGTGGGCTTAGTCTTTTATGGACAATTAATTTGGGTGCAGGGCTGAAATCTTTTTTTTCTTTGGGGGCAACGTTATTCTTTTCTTATATTTTTCTCTGTTGTGTTCTCCAGGGTGATTCTAATTTTATTCAAAGAGCTTATAAACTTCTCATGCTCTCGGCTCTTTTTTTAGCAGTAGTAGTTGTTTTCCAGTCCTATATGGATGCTTTTAACATTAAAGGATTAGCACATCCTTCATATCTACTCAAACCATCGGCTTCTATTCTAGGCCTCTTTGGCTTTGGTGCGTGTGCTTTTTTATGGGCGGGGGATAAGAAAACTCTTTCGATTATTTCTTTTGTTTTTATAGGACTTCTTCTCACCTTAACAACCTGTCAAACAGCGATATATGCTTATGTTTTTGCAAGCTGTGTCTTTGCCTTAAGTTATGCAATGCCTTTTTGGACCACGCGCCTAGCCATGCTTGGATCCTATACCCTCTTGCTTCTGACGCCTATTTTACATGCCTATATTTTCCTTCCAGTAAAAATGCTTTCCTTACCATATTATTTCGTGTTCTTAACGAATAGCTTTTTCCATCGCCTTCTGGCTTGGGAGTTTTATGCTCATAAATTTTTTGAAAGACCTTTTTTAGGATGGGGAATTTCTTCTTCACGCTATCTCTTTGAAAAGCCGGAACTTCTTCCAGGATATGAAAATACGATTCATCCTCACAAAGCAATTATTCAAGCTTATGTTGAACTTGGAATTTTTGGAGGCGTTTTGGTGAGTTTCTTTGTGGCTTATCTCTTTTGGCTTGTGGAAAAGCACGTTAAAGATCGGCTGGCCGTGGCTGTTTGTAATGCTACCATTGTCTTCGGGCTTATACTTGCAGATATGACTCACTCACTTTGGGCAAATTATTGGTTGTCCTTATGTGTGTTGGCGGCTGGAAGCCTTCTCCTCTTTATTAAATATCGCGCGGAGCAGAAGCCCGCTGAAGGCGGTCGTTTAAAGCCAATCCTAGCCCCTGCGTAGGAATTTGGGCTACAGCGATTCCCTTAAAATCCTTTCGATCGAGAAGTCGCAGCATTTTAAAAAGGTTAACTGCTGCTTCTCTTAAATCTCCGGTTACACTTAAATTTAAATTGCTTTGAGCCAGGGTTGGGCCAAAGCCAAGGAAAGCTTCACCCGTCCGAGCCTCTAAGGCATTAAGTCTTAAGGGGAGAGAAGGCGCATAATGGCTCTTCATCATGCCGGGGGCTTTGATGCCCCCGGTAGTGGGCAGAGAAATAGGGCCAATGACTTCTTCTAACTCTTCTCGTGAAATGCCCCCAGGACGCAAAAGGGTTGGGTGAGGAGTTGTCAAATCGAGGATGGTTGATTCAAGCCCGATTGTGGTATCTCCCCCATCTAGAATAACCAAAGTGGGGAAATCTTCTTCTACGTGTTCAGCGCGTGTGGAACTCACTCTTCCAGAGCGATTGGCACTCGGGGCGGCAAGGGGTTTTGTTATGGCACTTAGCAGATTTAAGGCAACGGGGTGATTTGGAATGCGAACCGCAAGTGTTTCAAGGCCACAGCTTGCCAATAAAGAGATGGATGAGGAGGCTTTACGCGGCAATACAAGGGTAAGAGGACCCGGCCAAAAAGAATCTGCCAGCAATTGGGCAAATGTGTTCCATTCCACGTGATTCTTTAACGTCTCTTGGGAGCTTCCATGAATAATCAGGGGATTGATGGAGGGGCGATTTTTGCTCTCAAAAATTTTAGCAACGGCCAAATCATTTGTGGCATCACCAGCAAGACCATAGACGGTTTCGGTGGGGAGACCAATAAGGTCACCTTTTTTAAGAATTGTGATAGCTAATTCAAGGGATTGGGGGGATGGCGTAACAATCATAACTTGTGTCCCAAGACCTGAAAGCCTTCATTTTTGAGATCGGGTTTCCCATAGAGAAAGGGTAAGCCATCAAGGGTTGCCATGAGGCCTCCTGCCGCTTCAACTAGAATTTGCCCAGCAGCTGTATCCCATTCCTTACAAGGAACGAAGCGAAAATAAATATCTGCTGCCCCTTCGGCCACGCGACAGAACTTGATGGCACTGTGAAGAGGCTCAATTTTGGCTAGCCGTGTACCCTTGAGATAGGGCTCCCACTTGTCCTTATTTTTAAGATCGTAATTGCTGAGGAGAAGGACGGATCCTTCTAGGGGACGGTTGCGCGTTTGGATAGGAATAGTTTTTCCTGAAATATGTTTCCATGCCTTGTTTTTATAGCCATAAAAGGTCTCGTTGGTGAGAGGAATATGAATAAACCCCAAGATAGGTTTATGACCTTCCATTAAAGCAACGTTGATACAAAACTGTCCATCTTGATGAATAAAGCCTTTGGTGCCGTCCAAGGGATCAATTAGCCAATAAAGGGAGCTTTTGATGCCCCACGAATCTTCATCTTCTTCCGAAATGACAGGGATACCTGGGGTCAGATTTTTTAATCCTTGTGTAAGGAGTTGATGGCTTCGATGATCTGCATTTGTGACGGGCGAACCGTCCCCTTTTTTGATGATTTCAAGAGCTTCCGCGTTTTTATAAAACTCGAGAACAAGCTTTCCTCCTTCTTCGCAGAGAAGGATCAGCTTTGGGATAAGCGGTTCGAATGGTGGCGTGATATTGTCCATAAACGGAGTATGCTCAGGAATGGGGAAAAAGAAAAGGCTTTTGTTCACTTTTCTCCTTAACAGAACCAGGGATCGGTGTAGAATGGCAAGGCTATTTTTTGAGAAAGTTTCCCTATGATTCCTTCGGACCTTATAGATCGGCCCTTTTTACCCCTCGCAACGGAGAGATTAACGCTACGCCCTCTTCAAGAGAGTGATGCGGAAATACTGACTCAACTTGCGAATAATCAGCGTATCGCGGAAAGACTTTGTCGTTTACCTTATCCTTATTTGCTCAAAGATGGTCAAGATTTTATTGGTTATGCACAACGTTCTTTAAAAGAAGGAAAGTTTGTTATTCTTGCAATTGTGCGACGCTCTGACCAACAGTTTATGGGTGTGATCTCCCTTGAAAAAGAGCTGGGCTATTGGCTAGGGGAGCCTTACTGGGCGCAAGGCTATGGGACGGAGGCTATGCGGGCTTTTATTCACTTTTGTTTTCATGTGCTCAAACAAAAGGAACTCATTGCATCAGCGCTTGTCAGCAATACAGCCTCTCGCCGTATTTTTGAGAAGCTTGGGTTTAAGGAAACTGGACATAAGAAAATTTCCTCTATTGCGTGGACTGGAACGCGGCAGAGTATGGGATACGCTTTGTCTCGTCATGATTTTATCAGTCAGTATCATGCCATTGAGCGTCCTCTGGTCTGGGTCGTGGCTGCAGTTTTGATTAATAAAAAAGGGGAGATGCTCATTTCAGAACGACCTCAAGGTAAATCTTTGCCAGGGGTGTGGGAGCTTCCAGGTGGAAAAATGGAGATAGGAGAAACCCCTGAAAAATCCTTAATTCGCGAATTGCAGGAAGAGTTAGGTATTCACGTGTATGAAGAAGACCTTGAGCCTTTGACGTTTGCCTCATACCGCTATGACACCTTTCACATGATTATGCCTCTTTATCTCTGTCAGAAATGGAAAGGTACGCCTTACGGTGCTGAAGGACAAGCCTTGGCTTGGGTGACGTATACTGATTTAGCGGCAACCCCTTTGCCGGCTGCGGACATTCTCCCTGCCCATCGGCTCGCTGACGTGTTAAAAGAGAGAGGGATTTGGTCCTTTACGTAAAATTCCCGTTTCAACCTTGAAATTTACATAAATCTCTGCAATAATAGTTATAAAGCTAAGGAACATGAGGCGATATGTTTGCACGAGAACTTACTCCGACGTTAAAAAAAATAGCAAACTCATTCCCAGCTGTTTTTCTCACGGGTCCAAGACAGTCTGGGAAGACGACACTTTTGAAGCAAATCTTTCCTGATTATACGTATGTTTCCTTAGAAAGGCCTGATACTTTAGAAAGAATACAAAGCGATCCTTTAGGATTCCTTCAAAATCACGACCAAAAATGGATTATTGACGAAGCCCAACGGTTTCCAGAGATATTTTCTTATATTCAGGATCGCATTGATCAAAACCCTAAAAAAGCGCATTTTATCCTCTCAGGATCACAGAACTTTTTATTGTCTCAACGTATAAGTCAAACGTTAGCAGGGCGCGCGAGTGTATTGGAGCTTCTTCCTTTAACTTATCATGAATATCGAACCCACACAGGTTTTAGTGAAATGGATGTGTGGTCATTTTTGTTTTACGGAGGCTATCCTCGTCCCTATCAAGAGGAGCTCAATCATCATTTATGGATGGGAAGTTATGTGCGAACGTATGTTGAAAGGGATGTGCGCGATCTATTAAATATTAGGGATTTATCTAAGTTTTCAATTTTTTTAAAACTCTGCGCCGGGCGTCATGGCCAGCTCTTGAACTTAAGTGCTCTTGCGGTAGATGCTGGTATTTCGCAAACAACAGCAACTGAGTGGTTGAGCATCCTTGAGGCTTCTTATATCCTTTTTCGCCTCAAACCGTATTACAAAAATTTTAACAAACGCCTTGTTAAAATGCCAAAGGTCTTTTTCTATGATTCTGGACTTTTGTGCTATTTATTAGGAATTGAGTCTCCGGATCATTTGTCCATGCATTCTCAAAGGGGCGCTGTGTTTGAAGGCTTTGTGATCACAGAACTTATGAAACATCAGTTGGCAAAAGGGGACTCCTTTGGCTTTTATTTCTGGAGAGATCATCTGGGGCTTGAAATAGATCTTTTAAAAGAGTGCGGTGAGCATCAAGTTGTTTTTGAGATTAAATCCTCAAAAACCTTTCAATCGGATTTTCTGCGCTCCTTTCTTAAGTGGATAACTGCCACCGAAAACAAACGAGAAAATTGTCACCTGATTTATGCAGGAGACCAAAACTTTCGTGTTCAAAATTTTCAGGTGTGGAAATGGAATTCTCTCCAACGGTGTGCAAAAGAGATTCTTTGAGTTACTCTCTCAAAAATTTATGTGAAACGCCATGGGCATAATCCTATTTAACCTGAGTTGGATAAGGCTTCTTGTTTTATTTGTAAAAACAAAACGTTACCGTCGTTGCGAGCCCTGCAAAAAGCAGGGCGAAGCAATCCAGAGAAAAAATGCATGAAAAATCCTGCGGTTTATATCATGACGAATAAGCGGAATGGAGCCCTTTACACAGGTGTGACATCTAACCTTATTCAACGTATATTCCAACATAAAAATGGGATAACCAAGGGGTTTACTCACCGTTATAATTGTAAGCAGCTTGTTTATTATGAGCTTTTTGCTGACATGGAACGGGCTATACTGCGGGAAAAGCAAATAAAGGCAGGCTCTAGAAAACAAAAACTAAAACTTATTGAATCTATCAACCCTGAATGGTTTGATTTATATGAGTCAATTCTTTGAACTGGATTGCTTCGCCCTGCTTTTTGCAGGGCTCGCAAAGACGAGGAAGGATGGACGGACTCAGGACTCGCAATCTCGTAGACAAAATTCCTTATCCAAAACAGGTTATTTATTTTGTGCTACAACTTCGTCGGGTTTTACATGCCGAAGCGTTATCCGCTTCGCTACTCGCTACGGCGGAATCTAGCGTAGCCGGGAGACTTTGCGGATAACCATCTACGTCCATCCCTAAGCTTACGTATAAGGCTTTGTGGTGGCGGGTAAAATTCTCGTTTCAAACTGGGGAGTTACATAAGAATCGAATCGCTAAGAAAAGTAAGTACATATAGCCAAAATAGTTTTGTTTCCTTTCCTAAGCGATGTTGCATCAAGATTTTTGGCAAGAGGTGTCTTTTTCCTCTCTATTTTCGTTCATAGAGGCCTATAAGAATGGCCTTACCTAGGGTGTGGTTTCGCATCTCTTTTAAAAGAACTTCTTTTGTCACATCGAAAGGGAACTGAAGAACCGTATCCAAGGCATAAAGAGTAAAGAAATAGTGGTGGGGTCCATGACCACGAGGGGGCATTGGACCTCCATAGCCAGTCTTCCCCCAGCTGTTAAGACCACTACGCGCGTTTTGAGGGAGGAGCTTTAAATCTTCTGCAAGAGTGCCAATGGAAGGAGGAATGTTGTATAGTATCCAATGATCCCACGTTCTGTTGGGGGCATCGGGGTCGTCACATATGAGAGCTAAGGACCGTGTGTCTTCAGGAACATCCTGCCACCTTAAGGGCGGAGAAATGTCCTTTCCTTCACCCGAATATTGAATGGGAATCGTCTCATTATTGCCAAAGGCGGAGCTGAGTAGCATCATGGGGTAAATCCTCCCTTTTTATCGAGTATATCAGAAAAAGGTGCTCTCTAAAAAACATTTTACCCGCAGGCCAGCACCTGATATAGTTCATGTGACGTTAATAATATAAATAAAGGGAGAAAAAATGAATAATTTCAGAAACCTGGCCATGGTTGGTGTGATGTTTGTGAGTACCACAAGCTGTGCAATAGCAGCAGAGCCAATTTGTTGTCCAACTGTAGTTCCTGTAGATGCTTGTAGAACCGGAGGCAATCAAACTGCATGTTACTTAAAAGATTGCGTCGAAACAACGTGTAAGGCCGGTACGCCAACAGATTATACTTGGATGGTGCTTAACGTAACAAATTCGCAAGAAGAAACATCATTGACTGGTGCAACTTCTCGCATATTGGTGTCAATGTTTTTATGCGACTATACGTCTCCAGATGGAGCTAAAGCAAGTTATAACAAACCACCACAGGGCTACGTTGCAAACCCAGATGCTTGTGGAGAAGGTATTGCAGGATTTGTTTCTTCCTCTTCTATGTAGATAAAGAATCCCTTATCCCACCATCTCGATTTCACTGAAGAAGAAGGCAATTTCTTTTGCGGCATTTTCTAGGCTATCGGAGCCATGAACCGAATTAGCTTCGATGGATTCAGCAAATTCATGGCGGAGTGTTCCTTCGTCTGCATTGGCAGGGTTGGTCGCTCCCATTACCTTTCGGTAATGTTCAATAGCATTGTCACTTTCAAGCACTTGAACCACAACTGGTCCCGAGGACATAAAGGAACAAAGGTCATTGAAAAATGAACGCTCCTTGTGAACTGCATAAAACTTTTGAGCTTCCTCTAGGCTCAGGTGAAGACGCTTTTGAGCAATGATGCGCAGGCCATTTTTTTCAATTTTCTCATTCACAGCCCCTGTCAAGTTGCGGCGAGTGATATCTGGTTTTAGGATAGATAATGTACGCTCCATAAATCAAGTACTCCTATTTTAAAAATTCGTCTTTCTATACCGCTAAATGGGGCGGAAGGGAACCCTCTTCCTTTAACAGGCGGACTTTTTCCTCAAGTCCCCAGGAATAGCCGCCCAACTGATTATTGTTGCGAATGACGCGGTGGCACGGGAGGAGGGGAGAAATAGGATTAGCCCCCACTGCGTTGGCTACAGCACGTGCGGCTTTGGGGCGACCAATGTGGTGGGCCAGTTGTTGATAGCTCCAGGTTTTGCCCTTTGGAATGTGAAGCAAAGCTTTCCACACCTCATGCTGCAAGGGGGTTCCCACGAGAAGACAAGAAAGAGTCGCACTGAGTTCAATGGGCTTTTTAATCAAGAAATGCTTGGGAAAACGTTTTAAAATGGCTTGAGGGGTGGAAACCGTCTTCACCGTTAAAGCGCAGACTTTATGATCAGGCGTTATGACAGCAAACCAGCTTTGATCAAATCCATAAAAGAGATTGGGATATGCCTTTAAAAACTCTGTCTTTGAGGTGAAACTGAGATGAATTTGAGGTATCATAAGTGTTGTTCGTACGTTGCTTTTTTTCTAAGATGCCCTATTATAATGAGCAAAAATCCAAAAGCAAGAATGAGGATTTCTCGTGTTCTTAAGTCAACGTATGTCCCGCATAAAGCCATCTCCAACATTAGCGGTGACGGCGCGCGCTGCTGAACTGAAGGCCTTAGGACAAGATATCATCAGTCTTGGGGCAGGAGAGCCAGATTTTGATACGCCAGAGCATATTAAAACTGCGGCCGTGAAAGCTTTGTCAGAAGGCAAAACGAAATATACAGCAGTTGAAGGAACAACGGCATTACGTAAGGCCATCATTGAAAAATTTAAAAAAGAAGATGGGCTTGATTATGATTTAAACCAGGTCATCGTATGTGCTGGGGTCAAACAAGTGATTTTTAATGCATTACTTGCTTCCCTTAATCCAGGGGATGAGGTCATCATTCCAGCTCCCTATTGGGTTTCTTATCCAGATATGGTTGAAATTGCGGAAGGCGTTCCTGTTATTGTGCGGTGTGCTCCTGAAGCAGATTTGAAACTGACGCCAGAGTTGTTGATCGAATCCATCACGCCCAAATCGAAATGGCTTGTCTTAAACTCGCCCAACAATCCCTCAGGCATGGCCTATAGCCATAAGGAATTAGAGGCTCTTGCAAAAGTCATAAGTGATGTGCCTCACTTGAATGTGATCAGTGATGATATTTATGAACGCTTAATCTTTGATAAGTATAAATTTGTAACCTTGGCTCAAGTGGCTCCTGAGTTAAAAGATCGCATCCTGATTGTAAATGGAGTTTCAAAAACCTATGCTATGACAGGATGGCGCATTGGCTATGGGGCCGGGGCAGCTGAGCTTATTGAAGTAATGGCCACCCTTCAATCTCAATCTACATCAAATGCGTGCTCCATCTCGCAAGAGGCAGCCCTTGCTGCTTTGACCGGGCCTCAGGATTTTATTAAAGACTGGATCAAGATTTACACTGAAAGAAGAGATGCGGCCTTTGACATTCTAAACAAAACTCCCGGGCTTCATTGTTTTCAGCCCCATGGGGCCTTTTATCTTTATCCGTCCTGTGTTGAATTGATGGGAAAGAAAGCCCCCTCTGGTGCATTGATCTCAAATGATACCGATGTGGCTACATACCTCTTAGAATCCGTAGGTGTTGCCGTTGTTCCAGGTGCTGCCTTTGGCTTGTCTCCTTACTTTAGAATTTCTTATGCCACAGATACAAAGCTTTTACTGGAAGCCTGTCGGCGCATTTCCCAAGCCATAAGCTTGTTGAGGTAATTTCATGGTTCATGGATACATTGTGGTGGACAAACCATTGGGGATGTCCTCAGCTGCGGTTGTTTCAAAAATTAAGCGTCTTTTTAATGTCAAAAAAGCAGGGCATGGAGGCACTCTCGATCCTTTAGCCACAGGTGTGTTGCCTATTGCTTTGGGAGAGGCTACAAAAACCCTTTCTTACGTCTTGAATGGAGATAAGGTCTATCGGTTTGAGATCAAATGGGGGGAAGCGCGCTCAACAGATGATCGAGAAGGGGAGATTATAGCCACATCGAATAAAAGGCCGCGAGAGGCAGAAATTAAAAAAATCCTCCCCCATTTTCGAGGCAAGATCAACCAAGTCCCTCCAGCCTATTCTGCCCTCAAGATTCAGGGGAAAAGGGCCTATACCTTGGCGCGTGAGGGAAAACCTGTTCTACTTAAGTCAAGGGAAGTAGAAATTGACGATTTGGAACTTATAAAAGTTTTACCTGATTCAGCTCTTTTTGAAGTTGCTTGTAGCAAGGGGACCTATGTGCGTAGTTTGGGGCGAGATATAGCCGAGGCTCTAGGGACTCGCGGCTACATTTTAACCTTGAGACGCTTAAGAGCAGGGGCTTTTCAAGAAAAAAATGCGATTTTACTAGATTCTCTTCTCCAGATAGGGCATAACACAGAGTTAATGACCTATGTTTTGCCTCTTCAAGATGCGCTGGCCGACATCCTGGCACTTGAGATTCAAAACATCGAAGCAGTGAAACTTCGCCAAGGACAAGCCATTTCTATACCCAAAGGGGACAAAGATGTGGTTTTGGTCCTTTCCGAAGGAAAGCCGCAAGCCATTGCAAGGGTAAGAGCGGGGAAACTATATCCTCTTCGTGTGTTTAATTTAGATGAGATAGGAGAATGAGATGTCGATAACAAATATGCGTAAACAAAAACTTATTAAGGATTATGCAACCGAAGAAAAAGATACAGGGTCCCCTGAAGTTCAGGTTGCGCTTCTCACAGAAAGAATTAATAACCTTACAACTCACCTTGGCGAACATCAAAAGGATTTTCACTCCCGCCGAGGGCTCCTCATGCTTGTAAGTCGTAGGCGTCGGCTTTTAGATTACTTAAAGCGTGTTGAAGAGAGTCGTTATACAAAATTGATTGAAAGACTCAATATACGTCGCTAATGATAAAAGGATTAGAAATCGAATGTTTGAAATTTACCGGAAAGAACTAGAGTGGGGAGGAAAAAAGCTCACTTTGGAGACTGGGAAAATTGCCCGTCAAGCTGATGGAGCTGTTGTTGTCACTTATGGAGAAACTGTTGTTTTGTGTACGGCTGTGGCTGCAAAGACCGCAAACCCTGACACAGACTTTTTCCCTCTTACTGTGGTTTATCAAGAAAAAGCTTTTGCAGCTGGGAGAATCCCTGGCGGTTTTTTCAAGCGGGAAGGCAAACTATCCGAGAATGAAACTCTTGTTTCCCGGTTGATTGATCGTCCCATTCGACCTCTTTTTGTTCCAAATTTCCGGAATGATACACAAGTCATTTGTACGGTCCTCAGCCATGATATGGAAAATGCGCCCGATATCCCTGCCATTATTGGAGCCTCAGCGGCCATTATCCTTTCAGGTCTTCCCTTCTTGGGGCCTATTGCAGCCTCCCGTGTTGGCTTTATTGATGGAAAGTTTATTCTTAATCCCATGGTGGAAGAAATTCCTTTTTCTAAGCTAAACCTTGTGGTTGCAGGAACGGCAGAAGGCGTTTTGATGGTTGAATCAGAAGCTCAAGAGCTTTCCGAAGATCAAATGCTTGAGGCGGTGATGTTTGGGCATGAACAGTTTCAACCCGTCATTAAGGCTGTTATTGAGCTCGCTGAGGAATGTGCCAAGGAACCTTGGAAGCTTCTCCCTGAGGATCCCCAAATGCCCAAGTTAATTGAGCGTTTAAAGGAGCTTGCGACAGATGATCTTATGATTGCTTACCAAATTAAAGAAAAAAGCTCTCGCAACGAGAAAGTGGCAACTATTAAGCAACAGACTATAGAAGCCTTAGTTGAAGAAGGGTATCCCGAACTTCTTTCCACTACAGAGTTTAAGGAATTGAAGAAGGATCTTGTCCGTGGGGAAATTTTAAAAACAGGTAAGCGCATTGATGGCCGCGATACAAAGACCATTCGCCCCATTGTGGCTGAAGCGGGTGTTCTTCCGCGAGCCCACGGTAGTGCGTTGTTTACCCGTGGGTCAACCCAAGCCTTCGTGGTTGCAACCCTTGGGACGGGCCAAGATGAGCAAATCATTGATGCTTTGGAAGGGGAGTATAAGGAAAACTTTCTGCTCCATTATAACTTCCCTCCCTATTCCGTTGGAGAAACAGGACGGATGAGCGGACCTGGCCGGCGAGAAATTGGGCACGGGAAACTCGCATGGCGTGCAATTCATCCGTTGTTGCCAACAAAAGAGCAATTTCCTTATACCATCAGGGTTGTTTCTGAAATCACTGAATCGGATGGGTCTTCTTCTATGGCGTCTGTGTGCGGGGCGTCTCTGGCCCTGATGGATGCAGGCGTTCCCCTGGAGCGGCCGGTTGCGGGTATTGCCATGGGATTAATTAAGGAAGGTAAGGATTTTGCTATTCTCTCCGATATTATTGGAGATGAGGACCACTTAGGGGATATGGACTTTAAGGTTGCAGGAACGGATTCGGGAATCACAGCTCTTCAAATGGACTTGAAAATTACCAGTATTGATCACAAGATTATGCATACCGCTCTTGAGCAAGCCCATAAGGGGCGCCTCCACATCTTGGGGAAAATGGCAGAAACTATTGATAGAGCGCGTGAAGAGGTGGGTAAGCATGCGCCACGCATGATTACCTTTGCCATTCCAAAGGATAAAATTCGTGAGGTTATAGGCACTGGCGGAAAAGTGATTCGAGATATCTGTGAAACCACAGGCGCCAAAGTTGATATTTCTGACGATGGAAATATAAATATTTCTGGGCCCAATGTGGAAGTCATCCAAGCTGCCGAAAAACGGGTACGAAGCATTACAGATGAGCCTGAGATTGGTAAAATTTATAAAGGCAAGGTTGTTCGAGTTGTTGATTTTGGGGCCTTTGTAAACTTTTTTGGGAGCCAAGATGGTTTAATTCATATAAGTGAACTTGCCCCTCGGCGTGTAGAAAAAGTGACGGATGTTGTTAAGGAAAACGACGAAGTTTTCGTTAAAGTCCTTGAAATGGATAGCCGTGGCAAAATTCGTCTTAGCATGAAGCGTGTTGATCAAAAGACAGGAAAGGAGATTTCTCCTGCTTCAAAAGACCCTACGGTTGAAGCCTAAGCTTTTGTTGAATTTTTGGAGGGAAAAGCGTTGAAGCCGCTTAATTCCATACGTCTTTCAGGTCATGAAGTTCTTCCTTTTGTTGAAGGCGGCAAGGGCATTTCTATCTCGAATGGAGAAAGCTCAGGCGCCTGGTCTGCTGCAGGGGGGGTGGGGACCTTCTCGGCTGTGAACGCAGATGCCTTGGACAAGCATGGCAATCTAATCCCCATAGTCTATAAAGGGACGACGCGTAAAGAGCGTCATCGCGAGTTGATTCAATATGCCATTCAAGGCGGCATTACCCAAGCTAAAATAGCTTCGGAACGATCAAATGGAAAAGGACGACTCCATATGAATGTTCTTTGGGAAATGGCGGCTGTTGAGGAAATTCTTCATGGGATTTTGGAAAAAGTGAGCCCTTTAATTCACGGGGTAACTTGTGGGGCGGGAATGCCCTATAAAATTGCACAAATCACGGCAAGCTACGGTATTTATTACTATCCCATTGTGTCATCAGGACGAGCCTTTCGGGCCTTGTGGAAGCGTGCCTATTATAAATTTCCCGAATGGTTAGGAGCCGTTGTATATGAAGATCCTTGGCGTGCGGGGGGGCATAATGGACTCAGCAATAGCGAAGATCCTGAAAAGCCCGAAGAACCCTACCCACGTGTTCGTGAGCTTCGCAACACAATACGAGAGTTTGGGCTTCATGATATTCCCATTATTATGGCTGGAGGTATGTGGTATTTAAGAGAATGGGAAGACTGGATTGATAATCCAGAGTTAGGGCCCATCGCCTTCCAATTTGGAACACGCCCTCTTTTGACACAAGAAAGTCCCATTTCCGATGCATGGAAAAAACGCCTTCTGACCTTAAAGCCCGGGGATATCTATCTCAATCGTTTTAGTCCGACGGGTTTTTATTCTTCGGCCGTCTCCAATCCCTTTTTAGATGAGCTTAAGGAACGCGCGGTACGTCAAGTCGCTTACTCTGTTACTCCTGTAGGGGATCATACGGAAGACTTTCCTGTAGGGGCAAGAAGAAGGCTTGTTTACTTAACGACCCACGATAAGGAAATGGCAGAGGCTTGGACAAAACAGGGTTTTACTGAGGCCATGCGTACCCCCGATTCCACCTTAATTTTTGTGACACCAGAAAAGGCCAATGAGATTTTAACAGATCAAATCAACTGTGTGGGCTGTTTGAGTGCGTGCCTCTTTAGTAACTGGTCTCAAGACGAATCGGGCACGACGGGGCATAAGGCGGATCCTCGCTCCTTTTGTATCCAGAAAACGCTCCAAGCCATTGGTCACAGTGAGGATGTGGATAACCAGCTCATGTTTGCGGGTCATGGAGCTTATCGTTTTGCTGAAGATCCCTTTTATGCGAATGGCTTTATTCCAACTGTAAAGCAACTCGTTGAACGTATTCAAACGGGGGATTGAGGCCTGTTTACATCGCTTTTTTGATAAATCGTTTGTACAACATTATTTGAAAATCCTATAGAGGTGTATATGATTTTCATATACTATCCTATACGATTTTCAAGAACAAGGTATCCCTGGATTAAATTTCGCCTACCTCTTGAAACAGCCTTATCTATTCGGCAACCTGTTTCTTTCTCTTCTTCTTTTCAACTTATGGATGATTTTTTCAAAATCCCGTAGATTTTTTTCATAGGCAATTTCGTCTGATTGGTTTGACCTAAATCCTACTTCGATACACCCTTTCTCGAGAAAAAGCGCTTCTCTAATCCCTTCCATTCGTTTTTTAAAATCGATTTTTTCGTCTTTATTCATTTCATAATTTATTAGACGCAAATCTTTTTTCAGATCGTGTATTGCCTCGGTGAGTCCTGAGGGCTTCTTACTTTTTTTAGGAGGGCTCGTCAGAGGTTCTTCTTCGTTAAGGAGAGGTCGGCTTGAACCTTGACCTGCCGCAGCAGGAAAGGGACCAATCCATATCCAAATAAAAGCGATAAAGAGGAAAAATCTTCCAAGAAATATTATATAGTCACACATCAAATCACCATACAGTAATGATCTTATTGAACACAAGGAAAGAATGAAAACAAGCGCTTTAACAGTGATAAAGATTTATGCCTCTACGTACTGCTCGATGACCCATTCAGCAAAGGGAAAGCTGCAGGTAAAAGCAGGGGAGACTGCATTTAACACATGAATTGAGTTTTCCTCCTTCTCCACAACAAAATCTTGGACAAGGGAGAGGGTCTCAATCTCGAGGAGTTGGGCGCGAATCCCGGGTTTCCCCCAATGGTTAAAGGAGCAAAGGTCCATATCCCTGATAAGTTTTGAGGCCAATTTTTTCAAGTATCGAGAATTAAATTTTCGCATCTCCTCAAAAGCAAGCCCTCTAAAGTTAAGGCTGTTTTCTTTGAAAAGCTTCATTTGGGTTAAAATGATCTCAAAAAACTCTGAGGGCTTGAACCCATCGAGTCCTTGATAATTTTCACGCCAAAAGGCGGGTATGGCCGTAGGGCCAATTTTTACCTTACCTGTGGGGGTAACTGTAAAATGAACCCCTAAGAAGGGATTATTAAGGTTCGGAACGGGATAGATGTTGGTGCGAAGCCCAACTCCAGGATCAGTGGATTCAAGATAAACACCCTTAAAGGGGAGAATGCGGTATTTTTTCCCCACACCAAAATCACGTGCAATTTTATCGGCATAAAGACCCGCCGTATTGATATAATTTTTTCCAAATATTTCTGTGGTCCCCGCGAGAATTCCATTGTTGATCGTTCGTTTGACGTAGGGAGCCTTGAAAAAGAATCGCACGCCTTGGGCCTTTAAATCTTTGGTTAATTGCTGACACACAAGCTTCGGGTCCACCGTTGAGGTTGTAGGGGAATAGAGAGCCCATTGAAAAGTCCGGGCCTTTGGCTCTATGTCATGAGCCTCTTTTTCATCAATTAAACTGATATTGACCTTGTTATGAGCACCTCGCTTTTCTAGCTCAAAAAGGCCGGGAAGGTCATTTTCATTCTTGGCTACCACAAGCTTTCCATTGTTACACATAGGGATTCCATGTTGATGGCAATAGTCTTTCAAGGCTTGATTTCCTTGGCGTGTAAATTTCGCCTTGAGGGAGTCAGCTGTGTAATAAAAACCTGCATGCAAAACACCGCTGTTGCGGCCGCTGGCATGAAGGCCTGCCTCAGACTCCTTATCAATAATGGCAATTTTAAAGGATTTGTCCTTTTGCTTTAATTTATAAGCAATCGTAAGGCCAATAATGCCTGCACCCATGATGACAAAGTCAAATTTCATATCTCACCATAAAATAATCATATAGGGGCTATCTCTATCATGACTTTCTAAAAATCACACTCTTTTTTGAGGGACTGTTGTTTTTTGTTTGTAGAATTGAACAAATTTGTTCAATATAATGAAGAAAATGGAGTTAGAAATGTATAGACGCCCAATTTTTGAAACTTTGTTTAAGCGATTGCAGGAGTCGCGAAACTTTATCCAAGTTTTGCTAGCCTGGATTCCCACGTTAAATAATTGAGCTAACACGATGGTGTTTTTCTACCCAAATTGGAATTTAAGGCGACGCCCATTCCACCAAGGGATGAGCCATTCTCTCTCGTGAAAGCCCGTGTTG